>ERZ1673739.952-NODE-952-length-35891-cov-6.394157_pt1 | contig 35891 bp, 27 predicted proteins | sample MGYA00580210_ERZ1673739 | MGnify/ENA primary metagenome ERZ1673739 (study PRJEB41218, sample SAMN15661749) | gut metagenome | host: Homo sapiens | place: Canada: London | collected 2015-08-20/2019-03-30 | study: EMG produced TPA metagenomics assembly of...
CAGCTTCGCTGACCAGAATCACGCGCCAAGTCTCACGGACGTTCGACTTGAATTAAGTAAGTATGATATTTATACAGTAAAATACTTATATATAGTTTAAGCGCTTGTCAGGAAACAGTAGATTTCCGGAAGTTACAAATAAAAAATTACTGCCTTAAATATAAATTAGAGGAACGTTACAGAAAGAAGGATTTAATAATGAAAATAGGAAGAAATGATAAATGCTGGTGTGGCAGCGGAAAGAAATATAAAGCATGTCATATGTCTTTTGATAACCGTATCAAAGATTACTGGAACAGAGGATATGAAGTACCAGACCATTCTATGATTAAGACACCAGAGCAGATAGAAGGAATCCGTGAAGCTGGTAAGAAGAATACAATGGTTCTTGACTTTATCACTCCATATGTAAAAGAGGGAGTAAGTACAGGAGAACTCAATCGTCTTATCGAAGAATATACAAGAGAAATCGGTGGAATCCCAGCTTGTCTTGGTTATCAGGGGTATCCAAAGAGTGTTTGTATTTCTATTGATGATGTTGTATGTCATGGTATTCCAAGTGATGACCAGATTTTAAAGAGTGGTCAGATTCTTAATGTAGACTGTACTACAATTTATAATGGCTATTTTGGTGATGCATCAAGGATGTTCTGTATCGGTGACGTTTCTGAAGAGAAGAAGAAACTTGTCCGCGTGACAAAAGAATGTGTTGACCTTGCTCTTGCAGCAACAAAACCGTGGGGAACCATGGGGGATATGGGGTATGTCTGTAACAAACATGCTGTAGAGAATGGATACAGCGTCGTAAGAGAAATTGGAGGACATGGCTGTGGGGTACAGTTCCATGAAGAACCATGGGTCAATCATATCGGGGAACCGGATGAAGGTATTCTTTTTGTGCCGGGAATGACATTTACGATTGAACCAATGGTAAATATGGGAAAACCAGACGTATGGGAAGATGAAGCTGATGGCTGGACAATCCGCACAGAAGATGGCAAGCCTTCCGCACAGTGGGAATACACAATTTTAGTGACGGAAGATGGAACAGAAATCCTCTCTCATTAATGTAATGTGTTAAACTGTTTGACTGGTAAGGTTGATTTTCCGTCAAAAAAGTAATTATTTCAAACTCCGCTCATAAAGCAGGTTGTTCCTATCTGTTTTTGCGAGCGGAGTTGTTTTGTTTTATAAATAACATTCAAAATATTAAGGTATCAGAGAGCAGATTTGTGTGTTTTCTATAGGAAGTGTATCGTATACATGAATTTAGATCGTGGAGAAACAGAGGGCTGCCTATGAGATAAAAAGTGAAAAATGAAGCCAAAAACAAAAAAATATGCAAAAAAATTTTTTAATCCTTCAAAAGAACTTGATTTTATTGCTTTAGTGTAGTAAAATAAAGTCCATAAAAATATCTAAGGTATTGACAAAGTGGTAGTGGAAGCAGAATACTTGTCATTGAGTTGATACATTAAAGATATATTTTTCGTTATAAACTATCAAGGAGGAAAAAATAATGAAAAAGTTTATAAGCGTAATGTTAGTGGCTGCTATGGCAGTAACTGCGTTGACAGGATGTGGTAGCAATTCAGGTTCTTCATCTAAGAAAGATGCAGACAAATATTATATTGGTGGTATTGGACCGACTACCGGAGCAACAGCGATTTACGGAACAGCCGTAAAGAACGGAGCACAGATTGCAGTAGACGAAATCAATGCTGCAGGTGGTATTAACGGTAAGCAGATTGAATACCGTTTTGAAGATGACCAGAACGATGCAGAGAAAGCAGTTAATGCTTACAATACATTAAAAGACTGGGGCATGCAGATGTTAGTAGGAACAACAACAACTGCCCCATGTATCGCAGTAGCAGGTAAGACAGCTTCTGATAATCTGTTCCAGATTACTCCATCTGCATCTGCACCATCTGTACTCTCCAGTGGAAACGGTAATATATTCCAGGTGTGTTTTACAGATCCTAACCAGGGTATTGCATCTGCTCAGTATATTGCAGAGAATAAGCTTGCTAAGAAGATTGGTATTATCTATGATAGTTCTGATGTATATTCTTCAGGTATCGAAGAGAAGTTTGAAGCAGAAGCTAAGGATAAGGGACTGCAGATTGTTTCTAAAGCAGCATTTACAGCAGATTCTAAGACAGACTTTGGTACACAGCTTCAGAAAGCAAAGGATGCAGGAGCTGATTTACTCTTCTTACCTATTTACTATCAGGAAGCTTCTATTATCTTAAAGCAGGCAGATACTATGGGATATAAACCTAAATTCTTCGGTGTAGACGGAATGGATGGTATCCTTACTGTAGAGAACTTTGATACGAAGTTAGCTGAAGGGGTTATGCTTTTAACACCATTCGCAGCAGATGCAAAAGACAAAGCAGTTCAGAAGTTTGTAAAGACTTACAAAGAACAGTATGAAGATACTCCTAATCAGTTCGCAGCAGACTCTTACGATGCCGTTTACGCATTAAAGGCAGCAATCGAAGAATCAAAAGCAACACCAGATATGAGTGCTTCTGATATGTGTGATGCATTAAAAGGTGCTATGACTAAGATTAAGATGCAGGGTCTCACAGGTGGGAAAGACGGTCTTACATGGAATGAAAGCGGAGAAGTAACTAAGTCTCCTAAGGCTGTTATTATTAAGAACGGTGCTTACAAAGCAATGTAATTTAAATAATATATAGCCCAGGGAAGGGTTACCTGCGGGTAACCCTTTTTTGTATTAGGTTATATCCTTTTTATATCACAGAAAGATTACGAGCTGATTTCTCTGTGATATAAAAAAGACATGAACTTTTTAAAGTTTCTAGAAACGCCGCATAAGCGGCATGGAGGTAAAGATGAGTTTTATATCCTATTTGATCAATGGTGTCAGTCTGGGTAGTATTTATGCAATTATTGCCCTTGGCTACACTATGGTATACGGTATCGCTAAGATGCTGAACTTCGCACACGGCGATGTTATCATGATTGGCTGTTATATCGTTTTCGTTTTAATGGGCAGCTTTCATTTAAACTCTACGGTAAGTATTATTGCAGCGGTAATCGGTTGTACAGTACTTGGTGTAGTTATCGAGAAAATTGCGTACAAACCACTGAGAAAGGCTTCCCCGCTTGCCGTATTAATCACAGCAATCGGTGTCAGCTATTTTCTGCAGAACTTCGCATTAATTTTATTTGGTGCAGATACAAAGTCCTTTACATCGGTTGTAAGTATCCCTACAATTAAGCTTGCAGGTGGAGACCTTACAATTTCTGGTGTAACAATCGCAACTGTTATCAGTTGTATTATTATCATGGCAGCGTTAATGATTTTTATTAAAAAGTCTAAATCCGGTCAGGCAATGCTTGCCGTATCTGAAGATAAAGACGCAGCACAGCTCATGGGTGTGAATGTAAACAAGACAATTTCCCTTACATTTGCTATCGGTTCCGGATTAGCAGCTATTGCAGGTGTGTTATTATGTTCCGCTTACCCAACCCTGTCTCCTTACACGGGTGCGATGCCTGGTATTAAGGCGTTTACCGCAGCGGTATTTGGCGGTATCGGCTCTATTCCTGGAGCATTAATTGGTGGTATTTTATTGGGAGTAATCGAGATTTTAGGAAGAGCATATATTTCTTCTCAGTTATCCGATGCAATCGTATTTGCCGTATTGATTATCGTACTTTTAGTAAAACCTACGGGACTTCTTGGCAAGCAGGTTCAGGAGAAAGTGTAGGTGGCATAAGAAATGAAAAAAGCAAATTTAAAAAGTATGAACAAACAGACAAAAAGTATGCTGATTACCTACGCTATGGTAATCGCAGTATTTATTATTGTAGAGATTATGATATCTACAGGAATGATGTCGAGTCTGATGCAGGGACTTTTAGTTCCGCTTTGTATTTATTCTATCGTAGCAGTCGGACTGAATCTTTGTGTAGGATATCTTGGTGAGCTGAGTCTTGGTCATGCAGGATTTATGTGCGTTGGTGCATTCTCCAGTGCAGTATTTTCCAAATGCATGATGACTTCAGGAATGAATGAGACACTTCGTTTTATTTTAGCAATTCTTATTGGTACTGTTGTTGCAGCAATATTTGGATGGTTAATCGGTATTCCGGTTCTTCGCCTTCGCGGTGACTACCTTGCTATCGTAACACTGGCATTCGGTGAGATCATCAAGAACGTAATTAACGTTATGTATCTTGGAAGAGACGGCAAGGGATTCCATTTTTCCATTAAGGATAGTGCTTCTTTAAATATGCAGGCAGATGGAAAAATGATTATTGACGGAGCAAAAGGTATCGTTGGTACACCAAACCAGTCTACCTTTGTCGTGGGTATTATTATTATTTTAATCAGCCTTTTTGTGTCCTTTAACCTTGTGAATTCAAGAACAGGACGTGCGATTATGGCAATTCGTGATAATCGTATCGCGGCAGAGTCTGTAGGTATTAATATTACAAAGTATAAACTGATGGCATTTACTATTTCTGCAGCTATTGCTGGTGCAGGTGGTGTTCTTTATGCACACAATCTTTCTACATTAACAGCCCTTCCTGCAAACTTTGGTTACAACATGTCCATCATGATTCTTGTATTCGTTGTCTTAGGTGGAATGGGAAGTTTCCGTGGTTCTATTATCGCGGCCGTTGTTCTTACAATGCTTCCGGAAGTTCTTCGTGGACTTGCTGATTACCGTATGTTGATCTACGCTATTGTATTAATTATCATGATGCTCTTTAACTGGGCACCAAAGGCAATTGAGTGGAGAGAGAAACACTCCCTTAAGAGAATGTTTGGCAAAAAAGAAAAAGCAGAGGAGGTACAGTAAAGATGGCATTACTTGAAGTAAAGAATTTAGGTATCTCTTTTGGTGGCCTTCGTGCCGTAGATCAGTTTGAAATTAACATTAAAAAAGGCCAGCTTTACGGTCTCATTGGCCCAAACGGTGCCGGAAAGACAACCGTATTTAATATGCTGACTGGCGTATATAAACCAACAGATGGTATCATCAAGTTAGATGGAGAAGACTTAGTTGGAAAGAAAACGATTGAGATTAACAAAGCAGGTATTGCGAGAACATTCCAAAATATCCGTCTGTTTTCTCAGCAGTCCGTTCTTGATAATGTAAAGATTGGACTGCATAATCAATACAAATATTCCACTTTGACAGGTATTTTACGTTTACCAAAGTACCGCAAGATGGAAAGAAAAATGAACGAGAAGGCAATGGAGCTTTTAAAAGTATTTGAACTTGATGATAAGGCAGATTTTCTTGCATCGAATCTTCCATATGGAGACCAGCGTAAGTTAGAGATTGCCAGAGCACTTGCGACAAATCCAAAGCTTCTTCTGTTAGATGAGCCTGCGGCTGGTATGAACCCAAATGAGACAATCGAGCTTATGGACACTATCCGTTTCGTTCGTGATAATTTTGATATGACAGTATTATTAATTGAACATGATATGAAACTGGTTTCCGGAATCTGTGAGGAACTTACCGTATTAAATTTTGGTCAGGTACTTGCACAAGGTAAGACAAAAGATGTTTTAAATAATCCGGAAGTTATCAAGGCATATCTTGGAGAATAGGAGGAAAGAACTTTATGGCAATGCTTGAAGTAAAAGACCTTGAAGTATATTATGGGATGATTCAGGCCATCAAAGGGATTTCCTTTGAGGTAAATCAGGGAGAAGTTATCGCTCTTATCGGTGCGAACGGTGCCGGAAAAACAACAACTCTTCAGACGATCACTGGTATGCTTCAGGCAAAGAAGGGACATATTCTGTTTGAAGGACAAGATATTACAAAAGTACCAGGACATAAAATCGTAACAATGGGAATGGCTCATGTGCCGGAAGGAAGACGTGTATTTGCCAACCTTTCTGTGTATGAGAACCTGAAGTTAGGCGCATACACAAGAAAAGATAAGAACGAGATCGCACAGTCTCTTGAAATGGTATATGAAAGCTTCCCTCGTTTAAAAGAGAGAAGAAATCAGTCTGCCGGAACCCTTAGTGGTGGAGAACAGCAGATGCTCGCCATGGGTAGAGCGTTAATGTCCAAACCAAGAATTGTTTTAATGGATGAGCCTTCTATGGGGCTGTCACCAATTTTTGTAGATGAGATTTTTAAGATTATTCAGAAGATTTCTGCGGAGGGAACAACCGTCCTTCTTGTAGAGCAGAATGCGAAAAAGGCATTGGCAATCGCAGACAGAGCATATGTTTTAGAAACAGGAAAGATTGCCCTTAGCGGGGATGCAAAAGAACTTATGAATAATGAGTCTATTAAAAAGGCATATTTGGGAGAGTAGGTGTTATAATGAAACATACAGTAATTACGATTGCAAGAAGTTATGGAAGTGGTGGAAGAACTTTAGGCAAGCTTTTAGCAAAGGAACTCGGTATTCACTGTTATGACAGGGAACTGCTCCGTATGGCTTCCGAACAGAGCGGTATCAATGAAGCTCTGTTTGGAGAGGTAGACGAGAAGGTGAAGTCTCTTCCTCTGTTTGGTATCAGTAAGAAGATTTACAAAGGAGAAGTATTCCCGCCGGAAAGCGATGCCTTTGTATCTGACGATAATCTTTTTAACTATCAGGCCAAGGTAATTAAAGAAGTGGCAGCAGAAGAATCTTGTGTTATCATCGGACGATGCGCAGACTTTATCTTAAAAGATAATCCGAACGTAATCCGCTTATTTTTCTATGCCCCAAGAGAAGACTGTATTACTCGTGTAAAGACACAAAACGGCGGTACAGAGAAGGATATTATCCGCAAGATTGAAAAGACAGATAAATATCGTTCAGACTATTATAAATATCATACTGGTAAGGACTGGAATGATTCCAGAAACTATGATTTCTGTTTAAATACTGCAAGTATGAGCTATGAAAAGCTTGTGGCAGTTGTAAAGGCATATATTGAGCAGTATGCTTAATTTCCATGTATAAAAAATCAAATTCCTCCCATACTGAAGAAAGGAAATATTTTCAAGATTCAGTAAGGAGGAATTTTTTTATGAAAAAAGGTTTTAATATTGAAGATGTACATGGACTCGAGGTGTTAGATTCGAGGGGAAATCCTACGGTAGAGGTTACAGTGCGATTAGAAAGCGGTGCGATGGGAAAGGCTATTGTGCCATCGGGAGCCTCGACAGGACGTTTTGAGGCAGTCGAGCTTCGGGATGAGGAAAAGCGTTTCGGAGGGAAAGGCGTGGAGCGTGCCGTCACCAACGTAAATACAAGAATCTGTGACCGTTTATGTGGCTGTAATGCCTTAGAACAGCGGGAGATTGACCGTATTTTAAGGGAGGCAGACGGCACAGAGAATAAGAGTCGATATGGTGCTAATGCTATTTTAGGTGTTTCTTTAGCTGTAGCGAGAGCGGCAGCAGATGGGCTTGGTCTCCCACTTTACCGCTATGTTGGAGGAGTAAACGGCAAAGTATTGCCGGTGCCGATGATGAATGTCATTAACGGCGGATGTCATGCGAAAAATTCAATTGATTTTCAGGAATTTATGATTATGCCAGCAGGAGCAGAAACGTTTTCCGAAGGAATTCAGATGTGTGCGGAAATTTATCAGCAGTTAAAAAAGACACTTTCTGAAAAAGGTTACTCTACCGGTGTGGGGGATGAAGGTGGATTTGCTCCAGATTTAGATTCCGCACAGGCGGCATTGGAAATTTTGCAGGAGGCAACAACACTTGCCGGATATGAGCCAGGAGAAGATATCTTTTTTGCAATGGATGCGGCGGCTTCTGAATTATATGATGAAAATACAAAGCGGTATTATTTTCCGGGAGAAAGCCGGATGCGGGAAAAAGAAATTTGTAGGAATGCAGAAGAAATGGTGCAGTATTATGAAGGGCTTGCAGAACAGTTTCCATTAATTTCTATTGAAGATGGGCTGAGTGAAGAGGATTATGCTGGATGGAAAGTACTTACTTACCGTCTGGGTGAGAAAGTACAACTTGTCGGGGATGACCTGTTTGTAACTAATGTAAAGAGATTATCGGACGGTATTGAGAAGGGAATCGCCAATGCAATTTTAGTAAAGCCGAACCAGATTGGCACATTATCAGAGACATTAGATGCGATTTTAATGGCACAAAAAGAGGGCTATCGTACGATTATTTCTCATCGGAGCGGAGATACCGAAGATACAACCATTGCAGATCTGGCGGTAGCAGTAAATGCCGGACAGATTAAGACAGGCGCGCCATGCCGTGCAGAACGTACCGCGAAGTATAATCAGTTAATGCGGATTGAAGAAGAACTTGGAAATAATGGAAGCTATGGTAGATAGGGAGAGAAAAAGGAAATAAAGAGAACCAAAGTTGTATTACAAAAACTAAAAAATGCAGGAATTGTGAGAAAAAAATTATTTTCTGTCTATTTTGACTTTACTTCTGAAAAAATGTAGTCTAATATAGAAATGTATTTTTTCATAAGCAATAGATATAGGAGGAAGGAAAATGAAAAAATTACTGGCATTTATTTTAGCCGCTGTAATGACAGCATCACTTTGTGCCTGCGGATCTTCCAAAGGCGGAGCAGAAGGTTCCACATCAGCGAAAGGAGGTTCTGCTGCAGGAGAGGCAGTAGCCGCATCCGATATTAAGGTTGGATGTATCATGATTGGTGATGAGAATGAAGGTTACACTGAGGCACATTTAAAAGCAGTAGAAGAGATGAAGAAGAATCTTGGACTTTCTGATGATCAGGTAGTTATCAAGACAAACATTAAAGAAGACGAAGGCTGTTACGATGCAGCAGTTGACTTAGCAGAACAGGGATGTAACATCGTCATTGCAAACAGTTTTGGACATGAAAGTTATATTCTTCAGGCTGCAGCAGATTATCCGGACGTACAGTTCTGTCATGCAACAGGATATCAGGCAAAGAGCAGCGGACTTTCTAACATGCATAACTTCTTTACCAGAATCTATGAATCCCGTTATTTATCCGGTGTTGTTGCTGGTATGAAGTTAAATGAGATGATTAAAAATGGCGAAGTTTCAAAAGATAAATGTAAGATCGGTTATGTAGGGGCTTTCCCATATGCAGAGGTTATCAGTGGATTTACTTCTTTCTATCTTGGAGTAAAATCTGTTTGTGATTCCGCTACAATGGAAGTAAAATATACAAATAGCTGGGCATCTTTTGACCTTGAAAAAGAATGTGCAGAACAGTTAATCGCAGATGGCTGCGTACTTATCAGCCAGCATGCAGATACAACAGGAGCACCTACAGCTTGTGAAGCAAAGAAGGTTCCTTGTGTAGGATATAACATTGATATGATTCCTACAGCACCAGATGCAGCACTTACTTCTGCAACAATCAACTGGGGTCCTTATTACACATATGCAGTTCAGAGTGTTATTGATGGAACGGCCATCGAGACAGACTGGGCAAAAGGTGTAAAAGACGGAGCAGATGCAATCACAGAGCTTAACGATAAGACAGTTGCTGAGGGAACAAAGGAAGCAGTAGAAGAAGCACAGAAGGGAATCGAAGATGGAACTCTTCATGTATTTGATACTTCTAAGTTCACAGTTGGCGGTAAGACTCTTGAAGAACTCGTAGAATCTGGTGATAAGGACGCAACAAAATTAAAAGATTATATCAAAGATGGATATTTCCACGAATCTGATGTAGAAAGCGGAATGCCTTCAGCACCAGCATTCACATTTATCATTGATGGAATTAACTCCATTACAAAGTAATTTAACAATACAATCAATGACAAGGGCAGAGCGGTCATTATGGCGGCTCTGCCCGATTTTCAGTCATGGAATAAAACAGAATTTTTGTTTACAGTTAAATCAAAGAAGAAAGTAGCCAGTCTTTTTTGACTTGCCTATAAACAAATGCATGTACTCACGGAATCAGGAGTAAAAATATTTTTTGAGTACATAAAATCAGATAATGGAGGAATATAAAGTTGGAACAGACATATGCCATAGAATTAAAAAATATCACAAAACGATTTGGCAAAATTGTCGCAAATGATGGAATCAATCTCAAAGTAAGGCGGGGAGAGATTCTTTCATTGCTTGGAGAGAACGGAAGTGGAAAGACCACATTAATGAATATGATTTCTGGGATTTATTTCCCGGATGAGGGTCACATCTTAGTAGATGGAAAGGCAGTTTCCATTCGTTCTCCAAAAGATTCTTTTGATCTTGGAATCGGAATGATTCATCAGCATTTTAAATTGATTGATGTTATGACTGCTGCCGAAAATATTATTCTTGGCTTAAAAGGAAATGCAGTCCTTGATATGAAAAAGGTGCACAAAGATATTCAGGAACTTGTAGATAGATACGGTTTTGATCTTGATCCGGCACAGAAAGTATATACAATGTCTGTATCACAAAAACAGACCGTAGAAATCGTTAAAATGCTCTACCGCGGAGCAAATATTTTAATTCTTGACGAGCCGACAGCGGTACTGACTCCGCAGGAAGTAGATAAACTGTTTGAAGTTCTAAGAAATATGAGAGATGATGGCAGAGCAATTATTATTATCACACATAAGCTGAATGAAGTATTAGAGTTATCCGACCGTGTTGCCATTCTTAGAAAGGGAAAATATATTGGAACGCTGCAGACTTCAGAGGCAACGGTAGAATCCCTTACAGAGATGATGGTGGGAGAAAAAGTTTCTCTTGATATTAACCGTCCAATGCCACATGACTTGAAAAAACGTCTTACAATCAATAACATTACCTGCACGAATGAAGATGGGCTGCATGTCCTGGAGAATGTATCCTTTGAAGCATTTGGCGGGGAAGTGCTTGGAGTTGCCGGTATTTCCGGTAGTGGACAGAAGGAATTATTAGAGGCCATTGCTGGTCTTACAAAGCTTTCATCAGGAAGTGTCATTTTCCACTCACCAGAAGGAGAAGATATTGACCTTGCCAAATATGATGCGGCGCAGATTAATGAACTTGGCGTCCGCCATTCATTTGTTCCGGAAGACCGTCTTGGTATGGGACTTGTCGGCTCCATGGGTATGACAGGAAATATGCTGCTTCGTTCTTTTCGAAAGGGAAAAGGCTTCTTTACCAGCTTAAAAGCACCGAAGGAACTTGCCGAAAAGATTAAAGAAGATTTGGATGTTGTGACACCGGATATTGACTATCCAGTAAGAAGACTTTCTGGAGGTAACGTACAAAAGATTCTTGTCGGAAGAGAAATCGCATCTTCTCCGGCGGTTCTCTTAGTAGCCTATCCAGTACGTGGTCTTGATATTAACTCTTCCTATATGATTTATAACTTGTTAAATAAGCAGAAAGAAAGAGGAGTTTCAGTTGTCTGTGTCGCAGAGGACTTAGATATGCTTCTGGAATTTTGTGACAGAATCATGGTACTTTGTGATGGCAAGGTAACAGGAATCGTAGATGCGAGAAAGACAACAAAAGAAGAAGTGGGAAGATTGATGACATCCCATAAGGAGGAACAATAATGGATAATACAGTGAAAGAGCCACTGATACATCTTTCAAAAAGAGAGGATATGTCATTTGGAAAGAAATGGATGGTAAGAATTATTGCGATTCTTCTTTCTCTTATTGTATGTGCAGGTTTTATTTTCATAATTATTAAAATGAATCCAGTAGAGGTCTATGAAGGAATTGTAGAAGGAGCGGTAGGAACGGGCAGACGTTTCTGGGTAACGGCAAGAGATGCATTAACTTTGCTCTGTGTTGCTGTTGCGGTAACTCCTGCCTTTAAAATGAAGTTTTGGAATATTGGTGCAGAGGGACAGATTCTTATGGGGTGTGTTGCTTCTGCGGCTATGATGATTTATGCGGGCAATGCCCTCCCAACAGGCTTACTGCTTGTACTTATGTTTGTATGTAGTTTTATTGCCGGAGGAATCTGGGGAATCATTCCTGCATTCTTTAAAGCAAGATGGAATACAAATGAGACATTATTTACCCTGATGTTAAATTATGTCGCAATGCAGGTCGTAACATTTTGCATTGTATACTGGGAGAACCCGGCAGGTTCTAACTCTGTTGGAATCATTAATGCGTCAACGAGAGCAGGCTGGCTTCCACAGCTGTTTGGCCTTGATTATGGATGGAATCTTGCTATAGTGTTATTACTGACAGTATTAATGTTTATCTACATGAAGAGAACAAAACATGGTTATGAAATCGCTGTTGTAGGTGAGAGTGAAAATACCGCGCGTTATGCAGGGATTAACGTAGGAAAGGTCATCGTCCGCACAGTTGGAATTTCTGGCGGAATCGCCGGAATTGCCGGATTTATTCTTGTAAGCGGTTCTTCCCACACAATTTCTACAAGTACAGCAGGCGGCCGTGGTTTTACTGCGATTATCGTAGCATGGCTTGCGAAGTTTAATGTGTGGGCGATGGCAGTCATTGCATTCCTTCTCGTATTTATGCAGCAGGGAGCAATCCAGATTGCAACACAGTATAACCTGAATGAAAATGCATCAGAGGTAATTACCGGAATTATTTTGTTCTTTGTAATCGGATGTGAATTTTTCATTAACTATAAACTGGAATTTCGTAAAAAGCACAGCGCATAAGGAGGGAGAATGAAATGTCAGTATTAATTACCTTTATACAAAAAGCGATTATGCAGGGAATTTGTATGCTCTTTGGCGCAGACGGAGAGATTCTCACGGAAAAGTCAGGAAACTTAAATCTTGGTGTTCCTGGAATGATGTACATGGGAGGAATTGCCGGATTGATGGCAGCCTTCTATTATGAAAAACTTGCCGCACATCCAAATGGCCTTGTGGGAATGATTCTTTCTCTCCTTGCTGCATTTTTGATGGCGGCGTTTGGCGGGCTGATTTTCAGTGTGCTGACAATTACATTAAGAGCAAACCAGAATGTTGCAGGGCTTGCGCTCACAACATTTGGTGTTGGATTTGGTAACTTCTTTGGTGGTTCTCTTTCCACACTTGCCGGTGGTGTTGGACAGATATCTGTAGCAATTACCGGAGATGCTTATCGTGCTAAAATCCCACTGTTGTCAAAGATTCCGGTTATCGGGGACATATTTTTTAATTATGGGTTCTTGACATATTTTGCAATTATTATTACACTACTTATGGCGTTTTTCTTAAAGAGAACCCGTTGGGGTCTTAATTTAAACGCTGTAGGAGAAAGTCCTGCGACAGCAGATGCAGCCGGAATTAACGTTACACTGTATAAATATCTTGCAACTGTGATCGGCGGAGGAATTGCCGGTCTTGGAGGTCTTTATTTTGTAATGGAATATTCTGGAGGAACCTGGACAAATAATGGGTTTGGTGACAGAGGATGGCTTGCGATAGCACTGGTTATCTTTGCTCTTTGGAAACCAATCAATGCAATTTGGGGTTCATTTCTTTTCGGGGGACTTTACATTTTATATCTTTATATACCAGGACTTGGAAGAAGTATGCAGGAAATCTTCAAGATGCTTCCATATCTGGTAACAATTATTGTGCTTATTATCACAAGTCTTCGTAAGAAGAAAGAGCAGCAGCCACCAGAAAGTCTGGGACTGGCTTACTTCAGGGAGGACCGTTAAGCACAGAAACGGAGGAATTGAAAACATGAGAAAACATATAGCAGTGATTATAGCGTTGGTAATGGCATTTTCCCTCTGCGGATGCGGAAGCAGTAAGTCTTTGTTTCCTGAGAATACAGGGAATAAGCAGCAGACAAAGACAGCAGATAGCGGAAGCATTAAAGTAGGATATCTGTTATCTTCTGATGGGGATGCGCCTGATACCGTTGCCCGTGTACAGGGAATCCGCAAAATGCAGGAAGAGACAGGTATTGCCGATGACCAGATTATTATTGCAGAAAGTGTGAAAAAGGCAGATTGTGAGAAGAAAGCCGCAGAGCTTGTCGAAAAAGGCTGTGACATTATTTTTGCAGAAAATCCGAATTTGGAAAGTATTTTAGAAGAAGCTGCGAAAAAATATCCTGATGTACAGTTTTGTCAGGAAGGTGGAAAGCTTGCAAAGAAAAGTGGTCTTTCAAACTTCCACAATTATGATACAAGAATTTATGAAGCATATCATGTAGCAGGTCTTGTAGCAGGTGTGAAATTAAATCATCTTTTAGACAAAGGAGATATTAGTGCTTCTGAGTGTGTCATTGGTTTTGTGGCCTATGATAAAACAGCAAAGACAACAAGCTGCATCAATGCATTTTATCTTGGGGTAGAAAGAGTTTGTTCTCAGTCTTCAATTTTAGTCCGTTATGTCGGCAAAAGAGGTGTTTATGATGCAGATGGTAAGGCGGCAAGACAGCTTATTGCAGCAGGTGTAAAGATGATGGCGCAGTACACATATACAACGGCAGTTGCGACTGTTTGTGCAGAAAATGATACACCACTTATCGGTAATGATGTGAACCTCATCTCTACTGCACCAAAAGATGCGCTGACTTCTGTTACATCTGACTGGAGTAAGTATTATACTTATGCAGTGAACAAGGTGTTAAATGGAAAAGAAATTGCAGCAGACTGGACAGCGGGTTATGCAGAAGATGCAGTCGTTATTTCCCAGTTAAATGATGAGCATGTAACGGATGGAACTGCAGCAAAGGCTGCAGAACTTGAGAAGAACTTAAGAGCCGGAAATGCAAAAGTATTTAATACAGAGAAGTTTACGATTGATGGATCTTCATTGGATACATTAGCAACAAGCAATACAAACTTTAAAAAATACAAAAAATATATTAAAAATGGTAATTTACAGGAGTCTATGACACAGTCGAAATCCATTTTTGATACATTTATTGATGGAATTACGGAAAGCACACAGGATTATTTAGCAGAACAGTCTGCAGACTCTGCAGAATCCATAACACAGTCGAATTAAAAGCTTGTTTTATGGAAAAAACTGTGCTATAATAATTTAGATTTTGTGTAGATGGCAGGAGGTGTGAATTTTGGCTAGAACATTAGTAACAATTATTTTTATGTTAATATGTCTTGTGATGATTATCGTGGTAATGATGCAGGAAAGCAAGAATTCAGGGTTCGGTGCGTTAAGCGGACAGGTTGATTCTGATTCTTATGTTAGAAAGAACCGTGGTCGGACTAAAGAAGGTAAGTTGGAGAGAATTACAGCAATTCTTGGATTTTTATTCTTTGTAGTAGCCATCGGCCTTTGCCTGAAGGTTTTCCAGTAATTTTAAAGCAGACTAATGATGCCGTCTCAATTCGCAAGCTGAACTGAGACGGCTTTTTTTGACAAAGTTTTGATAGGGGAAACTAGTATATGAAAGACAGATTATTATTTGAACAGCGTAAAAACAGTATCAGGGATATGATCTATGATCCGAATTATATCCCATTAAAGCTAAAAGAGATGGCATATCTTATGGACGTGCCACATAAAGACAGAGGGGCATTAAAAGAAGTGATGGATGCTCTTGTGGCAGACGGCAGTGTGGAACTTACCGCCAGAGGCAAGTATATCAAACCGGAGAATCAGAACGTGACGGGAGTGTTTACTGCGAATGCCCGTGGTTTTGGTTTTGTGACGGCTGAGGGGGAAGAAGAGGATATTTTCATTCCGGCAACGTATGTTAACGGAGCGCTTCACAAAGATGTTGTCAAAGTAAAGGTAACAAAGAAGACTGGCGGGGAAGGAAAACGCCGTGAAGGTATGATCTTAAAGATTTTAGAGCGTGGCTGTAAGACATTAGTCGGTACGTTCCAGAAGAATACAAGCTTTGGATTTGTTCTTCCCGATGACCGTCATTATGATAAAGATATTTTTATTTCCAAGAAGCACATCAATGGTGCAAAAGATGGAGATAAGGTTGTTGTTCGCCTGACAGACTTCGGTGGAGAGCGTAAGAAGCCAGAAGGAGCAGTTATTGAGATTCTCGGAGCGATGGATGACCCGGCAACGGATGTGACAAGTATTGTTCGTGCTTATGGAATCGAAGAAGAATTTCCGAAGTCTGTTATAAAGGAGGCACAGGCTATCCCGCAGGAAATTACAGAACAGCCGGTTGGAAAGCGTGCGGATTTCCGTGACCTTCTTACCGTAACGATTGACGGCGAAGATGCCAGAGATTTAGATGATGCGATTACCCTTTCTAAAAAAGAGGATAAGTACTATCTTGGTGTACACATTGCGGATGTATCTCATTATGTAAAGGAAGATTCTCCATTGGACAAAGAAGCGTTAGAGAGAGCGACAAGTGTCTATCTTGCTGACCGGGTAATTCCAATGCTCCCAAAAGAACTTTCCAATGGAATCTGTTCCTTGAATGCTGGCGTGGAGCGTCTGGCAATGAGCTGCATGATGACTTTTGATGCGTCCGGCAATATACTTGACCATACGATTACGGAATCTGTAATCTGTGTTGATGAGCGTATGAGCTATACAGGAGTAAAGGCAATCCTTGAAGGAAAAGAGCATCCAGAGGGTAAAAGAGAGGATATTCATGACCTGTGTTTCTTAATGAAAGAAGCGGCAGCAATCTTAAAAGAAAAGCGTAGAAAGCGTGGAGCCATTGACTTTGACTTCCCAGAATCTAAGATTGTTGTGGACGAAAAAGGCTACCCAGTAGATATTCATCCATATGAGAGAAATGTTGCGACAGACATTATCGAGGACTTTATGCTTCTTGCGAATGAGACCGTTGCCGAAGATTATTTCTGGCAGGAAATTCCGTTCGTTTACCGTACTCATGAGGCACCGGACAGCGATAAGATCAAGAAACTTGATACATTTATTCACAACTTTGGATATTATATGAAGACAGGAAGAGAGAGTTTTCATCCTAAAGAAATCCAGAAGCTTCTCTTTTCTTTAGAAGGAGAGCCGGAAGAACCGTTAATCAGCCGCCTTGCCCTTCGTTCCATGAAGCAGGCAAAGTACACCACATTAAATGTAGGACATTTTGGACTTTCCACACAGTACTATACCCATTTTACTTCACCAATCCGCCGTTATCCAGACTTACAGATTCATCGGATCATCAAGGAGAATATTCACGGTAAATTAAATCAGAAGCGGTTAGAACATTATGAGGCGATCCTTCCATCTGTAGCACAGCAGAGTTCTACAATGGAACGCCGTGCGCAGGACGCAGAGCGTGAAGTAGATAAGCTCAAAAAAGTAGAATATATGCAGCAGTATATCGGAGAAGTTTTCACAGGAGTTATCTCCGGAGTAACTTCCTGGGGATTTTTTGTAGAACTTGACAATACTATCGAGGGAATGGTGCCAATCAACAGCCTTCTTGATGATTTCTATGTATTTGACGAAGAAAGCTATAAACTGACCGGAGAGCATACCGGAAGAATCTTTACATTAGGACAAAAAGCAGAAATCGTAGTTCGCTCTGCCGATAAAATGGAGCGGACCATTGACTTTATATTAAAAGAATTCTCTCAGTATGGCGAGTATCCAGACCCAGATGATTACTATGGAGACGGAATGCCGTTAAGAAAGAAAGAGAATACAGAATCTGAAGATTTTGAGTTTGTGGACGGAGAATATTCAGCGAACCAGGAAGAATCCGAATTTGACGAAACAGGAGAGAGTCTTCCTGATAAAGACGGTATTCTTTTAAATGACTGGATTGACGATGAGGAAGCGGACCGTTTGCTGCATCTTTATAGTAAAAAGAAAATTGACGAAATCTAGAGCGTGTTTGAAAAATCATTCCTGCAATCTGCACGCCCCAGTTTGCAAAAAGCATTTTTAAATACACTCTAACAGGAAAGGGGAATCAATATGGCAAAATCAGAAGGTATTAAATTAATTGCCAACAATAAAAAAGCATATCACGATTATTTTATCGATGAAAAATATGAGGCAGGTATCGCCCTCCACGGAACGGAAGTAAAGTCCCTGCGCATGGGCAGATGCAGTATCAAAGAATCCTTTGTAACAATAAGCAATAAAGGAGAAATCCTCATTAATCATATGCACATCAGCCCTTATGAAAAAGGAAATATCTTTAATAAAGATCCGCTGCGCGTAAGAAAGCTCCTTCTTCATAAGTCAGAAATTAATAAACTTGCTGGACAGATTAAAATGAAAGGCTATACTTTAATGCCGTTAAAAGTCTACTTCAAAGGCAGCCTCGTGAAGGTGGAGATTGGTCTTGCACGCGGTAAGAAACTGTATGATAAGAGACAGGATATCGCGAAAAAGGACGCAAAACGAGAGGCGGAAAGAGACTTTAAAATCAGGAATCTGGGTTAAAAGCTTATTTTTGGCAGGCAAAGAGGATGCTGTCAAAGAGAGAAGAGCCCCTATATTTGTGACTCTGTCACTGTAGGTTGAATATTCGCTAAATGGCTTACATTCAATCCTCCACTAAGGCCACAGTTATAGAGTATCTTCTCTCTTCGGCAGCTGTTTTTTGGTTGGGGATGAAATTACTATTTTATTGTTTTAATCCCAGATAATTGAGAAGTCCCACATAAATTCCATATGCGAACTGATAAGGTTCATTAATCATTCGCTGATTGTCTTCATAGTTCGTAATATACCCAAGTTCCACGAGAACAGCAGGCATTTTCGTATTTTTTAAGACATAGAGAGAAGGTCTGGAAAATACACCATTATATTTTGTACTGGTGCGACGCACGATTTCTGTGACAATATTTTGAGCCAGATACCAAGCTGCGGAATCTGTGGAAGAAACGTAAGCTTCTGTTCCATTTATGTCAGGATTTTCGCTGGCATTTGCATGAATACTGATAAAATAATCTGCTGGCCAGTTATTTGCCTGTGTCACACGTTCCCTCAAGCTGCTTGTATTGCTGTATCCTAAGGTGGTCTGTGGCGTAGGGCGTGAGAGGCGGGCCTCAAATCGGTCATCTTCTGATAGAATGTCATAGAGAAAACGTCCCACTTGATAAGTGACATCCTGCTCTCGTATTCCAAAACCTTCTGCTCCTGCATTAATTCCCTCCGGGTTATGTCCCTGATCAATATAAATTTTGATTGCCAAGTGATTTCCTCGTTTTTCTTTTAGTATATTCATAAATTAGATGGAAAATTCCTTTGTAAGAAATTCTACGCTATAAAAACGATAAAATCTGTGATATAGTAAGAGAAATATAAGGTAGGAGTATGTATATGAGTAATCAGGAAGATAGATTTGATTTTTCAGATAGTGACAATCACGGGAATCAGGGGGAAAGATACAGAAAATCCTCTGAAGACAAGAAGGATAATGGCAAGGCAGATGGTATAAACTGGGGAGATAAGATTTTTTCCATGATACAGGAATCTGCCGAATCTATGGATTTTGCAGAATTGAGTCATAATATTCAAAAGACAATTGATGTTGCCAGAGAAGAAACAATGAAACAGGTAGATAAGGCCAAGACAGAGGCAGCAAAGCAAATTGACCGTGCGAAAGAAGAAGCCGCCAGACAGGTGGATAAAGCAAAAGAGGAGGCCACAAAACAGATTGATAAGGCAAGGGGATATCAAAGCAGCCAGGCATATGTGAATGTCGGACATGGAAGAAAGGTCATTGCCGGAAAGCTTAAGAAGAATCCGGGGCTTTACAGTGGACCGGCTGAAATTGCAGTAGGGGCTGCCGGACTTGGCGCTTTTGGTGGCGCAGGCATTGGTCTTGGAGCATTCCTGGGGGCAGTGGCATTTCCCATAGGTGCAGCAATTACATCCGTGGCAGTTATGATTCCATTTACTATTGTCAGTGCATTTTTACTTGGAAGAGGTATTTTTAACAGTAAAAGAGCAAGAAGAATAAGAAAATATGCAAGTATTTGGACAGGAAAGCCCTATGTTATGATAGAGGATCTTGAGAGCAGAGTAGGATGGGATAGGAAGAAAATTTTAAAAGATATTCATTTCCTTACAGATAGAGAATTGATTATCGGAGCGGAACTTGATGCGGGAGAAACGTGTCTCATGCTTACGGATGAGTCAAAGCAGCAATATGCAAGTGCTATGGCCGCAAAAAGACAGAGAGAGCAGGAAGAAGTGAAGGCAAGAGAGGCAGAAGAGGCACTAAAGGCTGCTCCATTTGAGCAAAGAGAAATCCATCGAATAAAAAAAGATGGGCAGGAGTATTTAGAGCAGCTCGCAGAGCTTAAGAAAGAGATTGTGTCTGATGAGATGCGCAGGAAGGTTGAGCAGATGGAAACGCTTACCGCCCGTATTTTTGTATGTGCATCGGAGCATCCAGAAAGTATTTCGCAGACGGACAGGCTGTTTAAATATTATTTTCCATCTGTATTAAAACTTCTTAAAGTATATGAAGATGTGGAAAAACAGCCGGTTCAGGGAGAGAATATCAGGAAAACAAAAAAAGAGATAGAAGATTCCTTAGATACGATGAATCAGGCTCTTGAAAAATTATTTGATGAGATGTTTCAGAATGTAGCCATGGATATCTCTTCAGATATTCAGGTATTAGAGGTTATGTTGAAGCAGGATGGTTTGACTGAAGACGGGATACATGCAGACCAGAAAGAGCCGATGTTGAAGTTATAAAATTTTAAGCAGCAGTGTTGGAGAAGAAGTATGTCATGCATTGCATGATGCGCATCTCGCAGCAAGAATGCCGGGGCATTCTTGAAAGAATCTAAAAAAGTAGCAGAGGAAATAGCAAATAAACACTATATAAGGAGAATGAAGATATGGATATTGAAGAATTATTAAAAGAAGGCCCATCCCTTACTTTGACCCCAGAAGCGGCACCGGAACTTCCAGCAGAGGAGAAAAAAGCAGAGCCGAAAGTTTATGAAGAAGAACAGTATTTGACAGAAGAAGAAAAGAAACAGGTGGATGCGTTTGTAGAACAGATTCAGCTAGAAGATTCCACATCCATTTTACAGTATGGTGCGGGAACACAGAAAAAGATGTCTGATTTTTCAGAAGGAACACTGGAAAAAGTACGTTCTAAAGATTTAGGAGAAATCGGTGATCTGTTAAATGGGGTTGTCGTGGAACTGAAAGGATTTGATGAGGAAGAAGAAAAAGGTATTGTCGGTTTCTTTAAGAAAAAGGCATCAAAAGCGCAGACATTGAAACTCCGCTATAGTAAAGCGGAGGGAAGCATCGACCAGATCTGTGAGAAGTTAGAGGGACATCAGGTGCAGCTTTTAAAGGATAGCGCTATGCTTGATCAGCTTTATGATTTAAATAAAGTATATTTCCGTGAGCTTACAATGTACATTCTTGCGGGAAAGAAAAAGCTTGAGAAAGAAACTAATGAGGTTCTTCCGGCACTTCGAAAAAAAGCGCAGGAAACGGGAAGCCAGGAAGATGCGCAGGAAGTTAATGACAGAGAGGCACTTTGTAATCGTTTTGAAAAGAAGATTCATGATTTGGAGCTTACAAGAATGGTATCTTTACAGATGGCTCCACAGATTCGTATGGTACAGGCTAGTGACATTACAATGTCTGAGAAGATTCAGTCTATTCTTGTAAATACGATTCCTTTATGGAAGAGCCAGATGATTATCGCACTCGGTGTAGAACATTCCAGAGAAGCGGCAGAAGCGCAGAGAAAGGTTACGGATCTTACGAATGACCTTCTTAAGAAAAATGCAGAGAAGTTAAAAACAGCAACTATTGAAACTGCAAAGGAAAGCGAGAGGGGAATTATTGATATGGAAACTCTCGTGGCAACAAATGAGAGCCTTATGAGCACGATTGATGAAGTGATGAAGATTCAGCAGGAAGGCCGGGAAAAGAGAAGAGAAGCCGAGGGCAAGCTGGTAGAACTTGAAGATGAGTTAAAACAAAAACTGCTTTCCCAGAGTAAATAGTGTTTTAATTGTGGCTGAAAGGTCATGATTTGTTTATAGATAAGCAAAAATGTGCTTATATTTTAGAAAAAATCTTATCGTTTTATTGTTGGATATTACGGTTTTATTAAAAAATATTGCAAAAGTCACATTTTGGACACATTCAACAGTTATAATGAGCCTCAGTTAGATAAATGTTCGATTATGAATTTGTGGAGGAATGAAATATGCTGAATAGAATGAAACGTGTGGCAGCCGGTTTACTTACCGCAGTCTTTCTTTTTAATATAGCTCCTGTGGCAGGGGTAAATAATGTAGCACAGGTAGAGGCTGCAAAATTAGTAACAAAAGGTAAAGTAAACTCTAGTATCTTAAACATCCGTACAAGAAAGAGTACGAAAGCAAAGAAGATTACTACTTTAAAAAGAGGAGCAAAAGTAACACTCCTTTCTAACAACTCTAAGTGGGTTGCGGTAAAAGTAAAAGGTAAGGTTGGTTATACACAGGGTAAATATATCACAATCGCTAATGGAGCAACCGCTTCTGCAACTACAATGAGCAAAGGTCAGAGTGTTGTAAACTATGCGAAGAGATTCCTTGGAAATCCTTACAGATGGGGTGGAACAAGCCTTACTCATGGAGCTGACTGCTCAGGATTTGTTATGAGTGTATATAGACATTTTGGTAAGTCACTTCCTCATTCTTCTTATGCACAGAGAAACGTTGGAAGAAGAGTAAGAAGCTTAAGCAAAGCAAAACCTGGTGACATTATTTGTTACAGCGGTCATGTAGCAATTTATATGGGCAATAACAGAGTAATCCATGCTAGTAATCCAAGAGATGGTATCAAGATTACGAAAGGTGCTGCATATCGTTCTATCGTGACAATTCGTAGAATTTTTTAATTAAGTACATAAAAAAAGACGAATCCCGAAAGATAAATAATCTTTCGGGGTTTTTGCGATTTGCCGAATTAATAAACTTCTGATTTGCCGCAGGCAAAATAGACGCCCTCTGGAAATGAAATAAAATCAGAATTTTAATGTTGGAGAGATTTGAGGGAGGCTTCAGACGGTTGTGATCTTATGGGGAGTTGACGTTCTGAAGGATTGACACTGGAACCATTTGTGAAAAATGTTTTTAAAATGAATTTGGAATTTTATTTATTCTTTTATAGATTAATATAGTTTTCGTTCACATTTTTAATGGAAACACTTTATTTTCAGACATGCTCTAAAGCCATAAATCAGTCCAAATTTCCAGTTCACAAAAAAGTAATAACCTAACCACAAATCATTGTGCTACTATGACAATAGTTTATATGTCAATCCTATAGAATTTAATTTTCTGGATATTTCTATGTCTTTGGCCTTCTTCCCCAAATCCCTCCAAAATAAATTCTGATTTTGCTTCTACAGCCAAAGACAGCCCCCCGAAAGAGACAATAGCCTATATTTGTGGCCTTAGAGCGAGGATTGAATGTGAGCATGGAAGCGAACATTCAACCCACAGTGATAGAGTCACAAATATAGGCTATTGTCTCTTTCGGGGGGCGTCTACCTTGCCTGCGGCAAATCAGAATTTAATCATAAATGTCGATATAACTCTTCGGATTGTAAAAAGCCTCTTCATTACAGCGATAAATCCGTCTCTCCTTATCAAAGGAATCCGGCAATTCTCCTTTGAACAGTCCGTCTCTGAATGGAATTTCCTGAAAGAAAATCGTATCCGGACGGGACTTTCCGTTATCGCCTAAGACATAGCGGATACGTTCGATATCGCCGTCAAACCATTTTTCAAGGAGTGGGACAAGCTGTTCTCTAAATACCCGGCAAAGAGAGATAAAGCTATCTTTGTCAGGGGATTGCAGGAAGAATCCCTCGCCAAGCTGGTAGTCTGCACCTAAAAAGTAGGAGAGACGCATATTGATGGTTGTCATAAGACGCTGCAGGGAGATCCCTTCTACGCGCATACCATGTAGGATTTCCGGTTCTGGAGATACGGGACGGATGAAGAAATCGTGGTCAATTGCTCCTAAAATAGTGTCTTCACAGACGATGGAATCGCAGGTAGCAACGATGTAAAGGTTCGAAGGCAGCCGAAACTTTTCTTTAGAAAAAGGAAGCGTTATGGCTGTTTCGCTACTGGTGCCTTCGCGGCGGTTCTCGCGTAAAAGAACGGCAGTTTCTCTGAAAAGGTGCATCCAGTTTAAATCGACTTCTTCCATCATAACAACATAGCGCCCGTCGGCGCATTTATTGGCAAATTGTTTGAAAATGCCATCCTCGATGAATGGACCGCGTTTTCTCTCGATAAAACCGTCGTAGCCGTCACTGTTGATGTCAGGGTAAGAGATATGAAGGATTCGTCCTTCATCAACATACTGCTGGTAATGCTCTAATACATCAGGTACGGGTTCAATATTCATCATATTGGAGTCCTTACCCTCAATAATACCGACGGCAGTCATAATTGCCTGATGGAACTTTCCTGTCTTTACCGGACCTTTGATTAGGGTGTTTTTTGGATAGAGGCGGAAGTTCTGCTCTTTACGGTCTGGATGGGTGGAAGCGATGACATTGTCAGGATAAGGCCATACGGAATCCGGGGTAATGGAAACATTTGCTGTAACAGGAGTGCCGCTGCCTGCTCCTGTGGCAGCCCCGACCGCTGCGGCTGAAGAGGCAGCATCAGAAGCAAAAGAGCTATTGCCAGAGAAGCCTGCAGAAGCAGAGAAGCCAGCAGAGGCTGAATTCATCGAACCAGAGCCGGAAGTTCGGTTACTGCCAGCAGAAGAACCTGCTCCGGTAATAGAAGTGTTTCTGCCAGAATAGTTTCCGGTTTTTCTTGCTGGGATTTCTTCGTCATCCCCCTCTAAAGCTGCTTTATTTACAAAAGAAGAAAATTCTTCATCGCCAGCAGAGGTGCTGTCTGCAGAGATGTTTGAAGCTGTTTCATTTTCATAAGTTCTCTCATCAGAGGCTGGTGTTGTTCCATAACCTTGAATGGCTTTTGTGATAAAATCAGTGGACGCTGGTGTGCCGCCTTCTTTATAAATAATCTGTGGGCCTTGTACATCAGCAGCAGGACGGTAAGTTAATTTAGAGCCGAGTGCTGCCGCCAGAGGATTGGTGACAGAGTCAGTTCCTGTTTCACTGCTATCTCCAGTTTCAGTTCCAATTTCAACGTTTCCGTCATCTTCTATCGCAGGATAATAGTTCTGGCAAATATCTGTATAATAGGAGGCAAAGATTTCTAAAGAAGTAGAAAACAGTCCTACGATATCTTCTTCTGACATTGTTTTAAAGTCATCATAATGATAGAGGACAAATGCCTTTATTTTATCACCGGATGGAGATAAGTCAGAACTTTCAGAAGGCACGAGAGTCACCTGAAATGGTGCTGCCGTCATCAGGGTGAGCATATTGCATTTGTCGTGAATATCGAGCATGACTTCCTCGTCAGAAACGCAAGGAAGGTTCAGAGAAACTTCGATATTTAATTTATCCTCATCTAATACGGTGCGGATACCGATGAAAGCGTTATGTCCGGCATAGGACGGGATATACAAAATGTCCTGAAGAACGCCGGTAACAGTGCTGGGTTCTGGGACATACCAGTCTCCTTTTGCGGCATAAGTAAAGTTCGGATATTCTTTTAAAAGTGCCTCACTTATTTTGTGAAATGTTTCGGAAGCATCTTCGCCATCGGCACGGAGGGAAAGTGCCTTATCGGAAGTATCATCCAGAGAAAATGGAGTGCCGCCCTGTCTTGATAAATAGGCTGCCATGCGGACGAATCCATTGGCATTTGTAAGTTCCACATAAGATTCATCGACAAGGTGCGCATACTCATGCTCAATAAAGTCGGTAAGTTTAGAAAGCTTCATGTAACCGAGAATAGAGTAGACATATGCATCATAATCCACTTCTTCCGGGTCTGGGCGCTCTCGTTCTCCCTCAAATTCCCCAGGAAAAGATACACGATAATATTTGTAAATATCTCTTAAATAATTAAAACGGTGACCACGCTCATCAGCGTTACAGATCTGTGTGATGGTGTTAGCATTAACATCCTGTCCATATACTTTCTGGGAGCGGGTCTGCACCTCATATTGCATTAGGAGAATATCATCAGAACTGATTCCCGGGTTGCAGTAATATTTTTCGTAAAGAAGGACAGCGGCGGCAATCCATACGGCATCTTCCTGGCTGTAACGAGTCTGGAGGCTTCGTTCCACATCACTCATAAAAGCATAATAGGATTCTTCTAATTCAGGATATAATGTACCGATTGCTTCTGTCAGTTCTGGATGCATTTTTAATTCGAGTGTTTTTGCATCGGTATTTTTTCCCCAGAAGAAAAGATACCACCAGTATTCATTACCCTCGTAATCAACTTCCGGGTTCATGCTGTTTGCCTCGCCAAGAAGCTGACCAGCAGAATTTAACTGCGATAAAATGTCTTCCTGTGTGCGTCCGCTCTCAAAAGAAAGCTGAAGAAGTGTTGCAGCATGGTTAAAGGAAGAATAAATCTGTTTCAGCAGGGAGATATTTTTTTCGTCAAGCTGGCCGGAATTTAAAATATTTGTCCACTGTTCTGTTGTGTAGCGGCTTTTGGACTGGTAATCCGCCTCATACTCATAATCACGCTGTCTTTGTTTGTCCGTAATCATAGTTGTTGTCCTTTCTTATCTTATTTTCTATAGAAAATGTAATAATTAAAATAATTAGCTTGAACCCTTATAAAAAGAAGATCCGAATAAATCCCTCTGGAAATTATCCGGATCTAGAGGTGGCAAATAGCTTACATCTCTGCTGGCTCCGCTTCAGAAGTGTGCCGTTCAATCTTTAAATAAACAATTTCCACCCGGTTTTTATCCATTTTTTTAATCGAATAGAGGTAATTGCCTTCCTTTACTGTTTCGCCTTCTTTTGGAAGATGGTCGAGAAGCTCGATCATATGTCCGCCGATTGAATCATAGTCTTCAGATTCAATTTCTGTACCAAGGACATCATTTAGGTCGTCAAGCTTGGTGCTTCCTTCTATCTCATATTCATCGGTGCCGATACAACGAATCGCATCTGTTTCGGACTCGTCAAATTCATCTTTGATATCACCGACGATCTCTTCAATAAGATCCTCTAAAGTAACAAGTCCTGCGGTAGAACCGTACTCGTCAAGAACGATGGCAAAACTGATAGAGTTATTGCGCATCTCCTCCATTAAAGTGGAGGTTTTCTGATATTCATAAGTAAAAAATGGTTCTCTCAGTACCTTGTATATGTCAAATGCTTCATTGCGGTGTGTCTCCCGGTAAAAGAATAAATCCTTTAAATTAAGAATCCCGATAACATTGTCCTTACTCTCCTCGTAAACAGGGAGTCTTGAGTACTGTTCTTCTAAGAAAATCTCGACCAGCTCATCATAGGACATATCAACGGAAGCAAAAGAGACATCAATACGTGGAAGCATAATGTCCTTTGCGACAGAATCACCGAAATCGAATACATTATTTATAAGCTCTTTTTCTTCTTTTTCAATTACGCCGCTCTCCTGACTGACATCAACAATCGTTCGAAGCTCTAATTCTGTTATAGCCTGTCCGCTTCCTGGTTTAATCCCGAATAAACGGCATAAAAGACCACTGAAAAGATTCACTACATAGATGACAGGAGTAAGTACGGTTGTAATCGTATAAATTATTCCAGAATACAGAAGAGCCATGCTCTCGTTCTTCATAGTAGCGATTGTTTTTGGGGTAATCTCACCAAAAATTAAGATAAGAAGAGTAAGAATACCTGTTGCAAGACCAACAAAAGTGCTGGTGTTCTTTCCAAGACCTGCCTGTGATGCAAGGCTCATTGCCAATGTGGTGGTCAGAGAAGAAGCCGAAAGGTTTACAATGTTGTTACCGATTAATATGGCACTTAACATCTTTTCTGGCTTCTCTATCAGAGCAAGCACTCTGGCGGCTTTTTTATTGCCCTGATTTGCAAGGGCACGCATCCGGTGCTTATTTACCGTAGTAAGGGCTGTCTCTGCGGAAGAAAAGAAAGCAGAAAGCAGTAACAATATTAACAGAATCACAATTTGGCGTATGGAACTGGGGTCCAAAACATCATCTCCTTTTAAAAAAATATATTTGTATTATTATATTTTATAAAGGTTGTATTGTCAATCATGGTGTAAAAATATGTTTGTGTTTTATGCGGTTTTCTTTTATAATTAGAGACAGGTAATAATGAAGAAGGGAGAGGGAATATATTGAAGCAATATCTTTTATTTGATCTGGATGGGACATTGACCGATCCGATGGTGGGCATTACCTCCTCCGTTCAGTATGCTCTGGAAAAGTTCGGGATTCATGTAAAGTACTTAAAAGATCTGATTCCATTTATAGGGCCGCCGCTTGATGATTCTTTTCAGGAGTTTTATGGACTTTCTAAAGAAGATGCCGGGAAGGCAGTGGAATATTACAGAGAGTATTTTGCACCAAAGGGAATCTTTGAGAATGAGGTATATCCGGGAATTCCAGAAATGTTAAGTCGGCTTGTAGAAGCGGGATTTACATTAATTGTAGCTACTTCAAAGCCAGCTGTATTTGCAAAGCAGATATTAGAACATTTTGGCCTTAGCGATTATTTTTCCTTTGTCGGGGGAAGCGAATTAGACGGCACACGAAAAAGAAAGGCAGAAGTCATTGGTTACATATTAGAGGCCTGTGAGATTAAGCTCCAAGATGCCATCATGATTGGGGACAGAAAGCATGATATTGAAGGGGCAAAGCTTTGTGGCTTAGAATCTGTCGGTGTACTTTACGGTTACGGGTCAGAGGAAGAATTATCAAAAGCCGGAGCAGATCATATCATAAAAGATGTGAAGTTGTTAGAAGAATATCTTAGAAAACAGGGAGAAAACCCGGATAATCTTACCTGGTATGACCGTTTAAAAGGACGGACAGGAGGAGAAGGAAAGGAAACAAAAATGATTCGATTTGGAATGATTGGAACGGGGAAGATTGCACAGAAGTTCTGGCAGGCAAACCGCTATGGAAAAGATTTTGAACTTACAGCGGTGTATTCAAGAACATTAGAGAGAGCGAGAGAGTTTGGTTTTCAGAAAGGCAGGCTGCAATATTTTGATGATTTAGAGGCATTTGCAAACAGTGACTGTATTGATGCGGTTTATGTGGCAAGCCCGAACTGCTGTCATCACGACCAGGTTATGACATTGCTAAAAGCAGGCAAGCATGTTTTGTGTGAGAAACCGATGGCTTCGAATTTAAAAGAAGCGGAGGAAATGTTTGCGGAAGCCGAGAAGCAGAATCTGATACTTTTAGAGGGAATGCGTTCTACTTATGCGCCAAGCTTTGAGAAGATGCTTCCGTATATGGAATCGCTTGGTAAGATTCGAAGAGCAACCTTACAGTATTGTCAGTATTCTTCCCGTTATGATAATTATAAGAGAGGAATTATTGAGAATGCATTTAAACCGGAATTATCAAATGGAGCATTAATGGATATCGGTGTGTATGTGGTGGCCTGCATGATTCGGCTTTTCGGTGCACCAGTTTCCATCAAGGCATCAGGAATCAAGCTTTCCAATGGTGTGGATGGGGCAGGAACAATTCTTATGGAATATCCGGATATGATTGGAGAGGCCATTTATTCTAAGATTACAGATTCAGCGATGCCAAGTCAGATTCAGGGAGAAGATGCTTCCATGCTTGTGCAGGAAATTGAGAATATCAAAGATTTACGCATCGTGAGAAAAGGAGTGGTACAGTCCATTCATTTTGAACAGTCTGATAATATTTTAAATTATGAGACACAGGAATTTATTAAAATGATAAAAACGGGCATGGGATGGGAGAAATCACGAGAGATTACTTTAGAGACCATGAAAGTTTTAGATGAGGCGAGAAGACAGCTTCATATCGTATTTCCAGCGGATGAGAAATCACAGGAAAAGAAAAAACAAAAAAAGACCGCAAAAGAGGAGGAGTAAAGTCATGGCAGGTCAGACAGAATTTTTACAGGCAATTCAGGAATTAGAACGTCTTGGAGAGACAAACGGCAATCAGTTATCTATGGAAGAAATCAATTCTTATTTTTCTGACATGAAGTTAGAGGAAAAACAGCTTGATTTTATATGTAATTATTTTGAATCCCACCACATTTATATTACGAATCGTGTGCAAAGATTTGAGGAAGAAATCGGGGACGAGGAGATTCCGAATAAAGAAGATCCGATGGATGCAGAGATTGTAGCTTTTTACTTAAAAGAGATGGAAAAAGCGAATTCATTATCTGGGGAACAGGAAAGAGTAATTGCAAGAAAGCTTGTCAGCGGTGATGATACGGCAAGAAACCTGCTGATTGAAGCGAATCTTTCCCGCGCAGTAGAGATTGCCAAAGAATACGAGGGAAGGGGACTTCTCTTAAGTGACTTAATTCAGGAGAGCAATATTGGGCTGATGGTTGCTGTGAATGAATTTGAGCCGGATATCGATAAAGATTTCCATGCATTTTCTGAGAAAATGATTCGCAAACATTTAGAGGAGACATTAGAAGAATATAATTCTTCCACTCGTTCCGCAGTAAAGATGGCAAACCGTGTGAATGAAATGAATGATATTGCGACGGCATTTGCAAAAGAGTATGAAAGAGAGGCAAAACCGTCGGAAATCGCAGAACGTATGGGAATTACGGAGGAAGAAGTAAGAGAGCTTATGAAAGTATCTCTTGATGCAATTGCGGTTTTGAATCAGGATAAGTAGGCTCACAATTATTTGGAATTGTGTAGAATTTTCAAAATAAATTTGTATCTATTCAAAAACGTGTAGAATGACAGAATAAGTATGTCATGCATTGCATGACGCGCATCTCGCAGCAAGAATACCGGGGCATTCTTGAACTATTCAGAATCCTGCAGATTTTCGATAAACATGCGAATTCGTTCTGAATAGTTACAAAATTGTATAATAATTTTGAATTGTCAACATATAATGTAACTAACAGGAACAAAATTGTTTTAGATAAAGAGGAAAAAGATGAGATATGAAGAAGAACTGATTGATGAGGTCAGAGAAAAAAATGATATAGTCGATGTGATTTCCTCTTATGTTTCGTTAAAAAAGCGAGGTTCGAACTATGTAGGGCTTTGCCCGTTCCACAATGAAAAGAGCCCGTCATTTTCTGTCAGCCGGGACAAGCAGATGTATTATTGCTTTGGCTGCGGACAGGGCGGAAATGTCTATACATTTCTTATGGAATATAACCGGCTCTCCTTTGTGGAGGCATTGCAAAATCTGGCACAGAGGGCCGGAGTAGAACTTCCAGAAAGGGAACAGACGGCAGAGGAAAGACAGCAGGCGGATGCCAGAGTGACACTTAGAGATATGAATAAGGAAGCGGCAGTATATTTCCATTATCTTTTAAAGAGTGAGAGAGGAACACAGGCGCTTTCTTATCTTAAGAATCGTGGGCTGAGCGATGAGACGATTAATCGTTTCGGACTTGGATATGCAGACATTTACCGAGATGATTTATATCAGTATTTAAGGTCAAAGGGATTTACGGATTACCAGATGAAGGAATCCTCTCTTGTAAATATTGATACAGTAAAGGGAAATTATGATAAGTTTTTTAACCGTGTTATTTTCCCGATTATGGATATGAACCAGAGAGTGATCGGTTTTGGTGGTCGTGTGATGGGAGATGGAGAACCAAAGTATCTAAATTCCAGAGAGACCATTTTGTTTGATAAGGGAAGAAATCTATATGGATTAAATTATGCAAAGAGATCGCGAAGTAATGCGATTATTTTGTGTGAGGGCTATATGGATGTCATCTCGTTGCATCAGGCAGGATTTACCAATGCGGTTGCTCCGCTGGGAACGGCATTTACACCGAATCAGGCGATGCTTTTAAAGCGGTACACGAATGAAGTTATTTTGTCGTTTGACAGTGATGGAGCTGGAATAAAGGCGGCACTTCGGGCGCTGCCAATTTTGCGGCAGAATGGTCTGAGGGGCCGGGTGTTATCCATGAAGCCATATAAAGATCCGGACGAGCTGATTAAGGCAGAGGGAGCAGAAAGCTACCAGAAGCGGATTGATGAAGCAGAATCTGGAAGAATGTTTGAGCTGCTTGTCCTTTATGGACAGTATAATCAGCAGGATCCGGAAAGCCGGACAGAGTTTCTTCATGAAGTGGCGAAAAAGTTAGCACAGATTGAGGAGCCGTTAGAACGGCAGACCTATCTTACATCAGCGGCTAACCGTTTTATGATAAGGAAGAATGACCTTGAAAATCTTGTGAACCGTTATGGATTAGGCTATCAGTATGAGAGGGTGAATGAGCAATATAAGACAGCACCGGAAACAGAAGAGAGGCGGCAGGAAAAGAAGAAAAATACGAAAAATCAGCCACAGAGACTTCTTCTTACCTGGCTTGTGGAACATCCTGATATGTATCAATATATCCGGCCGTATATCGGGGCAGATGACTTCATTGAGCCGCTGTACCATTCGGTGGCGATTATGCTTTTTGAACAATTAGATAAAGAAGAGAAAATAAATCCGGCAGCAATTTTAAGTCGATTTACCGATGCAGAAGAACAAAAAGAAATTGCGGCAATCTTTAATACACATTTAAAATACGGACTTTCCTCCGAAGATGAAGATAAAGCGCTTTCAGATGTAGTGCGCAAAGTGAAACTTGCAAGCATTGAGGATGAGATGGTTCATACCAGTGATATTATGCGCTGGCAGGAACTTTTATCCCTGAAAAATAAAATGCAGAAATTTAGTATAAACCGAGTATAAAGCTGGTAAAACTAAGAGCAGGAATAATGTACGCTGGGATTTGCTATATCTTGTATAATCAAAAAAGCAGACTCCTGGAGTATGTAAGATTTGGAGGGTGTATTTTGGGCAGGAAAGAACAGATTTTTGGCAGCCAGATGAATTGTCTGCTTGAGAGAGCAAAGAAGCAGAAGAACATGGTAGAACTTCAGGAGATAAGAGATGTCTTTCAGAACAGTCCTCTGACGCAGGCACAGCTTGAGCGTATTATTGCTTATCTGGAAGAGCAAAAAATCGATGTACTGACTATGCCCGATATTAATGCGGATGATATAGAAGATGATGTGGGAGAAATTGATTCTTTAAACGATATGGATGTTTTTCAAAAGCCAGATAGGATTGGAAGTGTACAGGTAACTGCAGAAATTGAAAAAGGCTATGAAAAAACAGCAGAAGAATCGGAGAACTCATTTACAGAAAGAGGTAATGCCGAAGATCCTGTTCGTATGTATTTAAAAGAAATAGGCAGGATTCCATTATTAAGTTCTGAAGAAGAGATAGAGCTGGCAAAACGTATGGAGGAGGGAGATGAGGAGGCAAAAAAGAAGCTTTCCGAAGCCAATCTTCGACTTACGGTAAGTATTGCCAAGCGGTATTCCGGCAGGGGGATGCAGTTTCTTGATTTGATTCAGGAAGGCAATCTTGGACTGATCAAAGCGGTAGAAAAGTTTGACTACAGAAAAGGGTATAAATTTTCTACCTATGCTACCTGGTGGATTCGTCAATCTATTACCCGCGCGATTGCTGATCAGGCAAGAACCATACGGATTCCAGTCCATATGGTAGAAACTATGAACCGGGTGAATCGTACAAGCAGAAGACTGTTGCAGGAATACGGCAGAGAGCCGACTCCAGAAGAAATAGCGGAGGCAATGAACCTGCCCGTGGAGCGTGTGCTTGAGATTTCGAAAATATCACAGGAACCTGTTTCCTTAGAAACCCCAATTGGCGAGGAAGAGGACAGCCATCTTGGAGACTTTATTCAGGATGAGCACATTCCTGTTCCTGCTGATGAGGCAGCGCATACATTACTCCGAGAACAGCTTGAAAAGGTGATGGATACTTTATCCGAGAGAGAGCAGAAAGTACTTGCACTCCGTTTTGGCTTAGAGGACGGCAAACCGCATACACTTGAGGAAGTCGGACGAGAATTTCAGGTAACCAGAGAACGCATTCGTCAGATAGAAGCGAAGGCCTTGAGAAAGCTTCGGCATCCGACAAGAAGTAGGAAGTTAAGAGACTTTTTGGAAGAGTGATATTTGGAAGAATAATGTAGAAAGAGAATAATAAAAAATAGCAGACCAAATGATGGTTCTACCAATAGAAGCATTTGTCCGTATATATCAGATGTGAGATGACTCCCACCTCTGTAGGTAGCGAGCAACAAATCAGTATCAGTGGGGAGAGAAATTTTTTGGGGTGCTATTTTTTATGAGTCGTATTTTCGCCGGTACATAGTATAATTTAGGAGGAATTACAGAAATAAATGGAACTTTCAATACGATTAAAAACAGTAGCAGAAGCAGTAACAAAGGGAAATCGTGTGGCAGATGTTGGAACTGACCACGGATATGTCCCGATTTATCTGGTGAAAAACAATCTTTCACCAGCCGGTATTGCAATGGATGTGAATAAAGGCCCACTCGAAAAAGCACAGGAACATATCAGGGAAGAAAAACTTGGCGGGAAAATAGCTACCCGTCTTGGAAATGGACTTGCACCATTAGAGCCAGGAGAAACAGATACCGTAATCATCGCAGGCATGGGCGGAGATTTAATCTGTAAAATATTAAAAGCCAAACCAGAATTTTTAATAGAGGGAAAAGAACTTATTTTGCAGCCACAATCCGAATGGTTCAAGATCCGCCGGCTCTTAAAAGAATATCGCTATCAGATTGAAAAAGAATGGTTCTTAAAAGAAGATGGTAAATACTATGTAATCATTAAAGCGGAACCAGCGTGGACACAGCCACAACGACTGAAACACCAGCAGCCTTCCATTCACGAATATATAAAAGAGATATCAGAAACACCAGCGAATCAGGCAGTTTCAGAGAAAGATATGGAAAGTATTTATGAACAGTATGGAAAATATCTGATTGAAACGAAAAATCCAGTATTAAAAGAATACCTCGAAAAAGAAATCACCAAAAAAGAAAGTATAGCAACAGAGCTGAAACAGTCCATAAAAGAGATAGAATCAGAAGAACTTTCAGGAAAAGAGAGGGGAAATATTGCGAAAAGACAGCGAAGATATCAGGAAATCCAAAAAGAGATAAGGGATATGAGAAAAGCGATTGGATAAAGGAGAAATATGTTAGCAGATTACCATGTACATACAGAATTCAGCAATGACTCCATTTACCCGATGGAGGAAGTTATAAAAGATGCCATCTCATTAGGTATCAAGGATATATGTTTTACCGATCATGTAGACTATGGTCCATACCGCGACTGGGATGATCCAAGAGGAATCCAGTATCGTCCAGGAGATGAAGGGGAGCCAGAGCGAGTTGCCCTTACCAATGTAGATTATAAAAAATATTTTTCTATGATAGAGAAAATGCGTGGAAAATATAGAGAGAAAATTGCAATAAAAGCAGGATTAGAGTTTGGGGTACAGACACATACTATTCCAGAGTATGAGAAGTTATTTCGCAGTTATCCATTTGACTTCATCATTTTGTCCATTCATCAGGCAGGAGACCAGGAATTTTGGACAAATGAATATCAAAGTGGACGCACACAGCAGGAGTACAACGAGGGCTACTATAAAGAATTACTTTCCGTTGTACAGAATTATCACAACTATAGTGTGTTAGGACATATGGATTTGATTGTGCGTTATGATAGTTACGGTGTGTATCCATTTGAAAAATTAAAACCACTTCTCACAGAGATTTTAAAGACGGTTATCGCAGATGGAAAGGGAATTGAAGTAAATACTTCAAATCATAGATATGGTCTTTCGGATATGACACCATCAAGAGATATATTAAAGCTTTATAAAGAACTTGGCGGTACAATTATTACAATCGGAAGTGACAGCCATAAGAAAGAGCATCTTGGGGCATATATTGATTGGGCGAAGGAGGAACTTCGCAAACTGGGGTATACACAGTTTTGTACATTTGAGAAGATGCAACCGATATTTCATGAGCTTTAAATAGGAATTTGCCAGTGAAATAATAATTGCCGTAGGCAAGAAGACGCACCCAAAGAGAGCAGGTAGCCTATATTTGTGACTCTATCAC
>ERZ1673739.956-NODE-956-length-35768-cov-6.795845_pt1 | contig 35768 bp, 30 predicted proteins | sample MGYA00580210_ERZ1673739 | MGnify/ENA primary metagenome ERZ1673739 (study PRJEB41218, sample SAMN15661749) | gut metagenome | host: Homo sapiens | place: Canada: London | collected 2015-08-20/2019-03-30 | study: EMG produced TPA metagenomics assembly of...
ATCCCGTTGATCATCGTATCCACGTTTCCGCTTTTTCCGGGTTCGATATTTCCAACATAAGCCTCATTCTTCTGGATAGAATCAGCCTCAAAGACCGCGTTCACGTTATAGAGCATGACTTTTCCGGTGTTGTTGATGGAGAACATCACGTTTGACTCTTCGCCTACGGAAATAGCATCCGGCATGACCTCGATGGTGCCGGTATTTAACCGTGCCTCCTGCTTTAATCCAACCGCGATCTTTACGGCTTCCTTCGCGTTCTTGAATTCCGGGCTGTCATACTGCTCATTGATCGTGATCGTGTAGGAACGCTGTTCCGCTGTGGGACTTGAAGAAAATTTTATCGTCAGCGTGTCGGATGCTCCCGGTGCCAGAGAATTAACAACCACGGAGTTTGAACCGCTCACCGTCGTAAATACCGGACTGTCGCTCACTGTTTCCGACTCGAAGGTAAACAGGATGTTGCTTGCTGCGATACTGTTGGAAGCGTTTTTCATGCGCACCTTCAGCGTAAAATCCTGTCCGGCATAGATCTCCGCAGGATCCGTCTCAAAGCTGTCGACGATGATACGCGCCTTTGTTCTTTCGTTCTCGCCTGCTTCAGAATCCAGAGAATCATCCTCGTCTTTTCCATAGACCCGCACATAAAAGGTGTCCTCAACAGGAGCCGCAAAGTTTCCATTCTCATTTTCCCGGTAACGGATCTTAAACTTGATCGGATAATAGCCGGATTTCGCCTTTTCCCGCACCGCCATGCTGAATGGAACCGCCACCGTCTGATCCGGATTCATATTTCCCATCTGCCGGTCATAATTTCCGTCATTGATCTCGAACGGAAACTTCGCGATATCCTCAGAGAGCTCCATATCGACACGTACATCGTAAGCGGTCTTATAACCGGTATTTCTCACATTTACATCGAAATTCATGACCTCGGAATAGTTCGCGGACGGGGTGGGCTGATTCTCGCCGAGGGCGAATGCTACCGGCTCGGAGTTGTCCTCATTTGTCTCACTGGTTCCTGTTGTCTTCTTTGTCTCGATCCACGCCATGATCGTCTTTGCGTACTCGGAGGACATTCCGTCCTCGCCCTGAGCGCGCTTTGAGATGTAGATCAGGATCGGATAATAGCCCTCTTCCAGACCTTTTTTTACATTGACATTCAGATTAACGGTCTTTTTCGCTTTTTTATTTACATGACCAACCTTGTAATGGCGGTTTAAGGAATCCGTCACCTCAAAGGGATAGATCGTCTTCATGGACTGGACGATGCTGCTCTCTTCGCTGTCACGGTCCTCCGTCTTTGTGATCTCATCAGAATAATGGTTCCGGAAATCATCCTCGGAGGCGATCCAGATCTCCGTCTCGATCCAGTCTTTGTCCTCCATGTTCATGAGTGTCACGGAAACGGTTCCGTTTTTTCCGATATATAAGGTCGGCGTCTTTCCGATCACAAGGCGGACGGTATCATTGTCGTCATCCATCCGGTATACCTGTGGGATCGTCTCCGCCGCTTCTGTTGTCTCCTTCGCCGCGAATGCAGTTGCCGGGACTGCGCCCATCAGCATACACGCGGCAAGGAATGTTGCCATCCAGCGTAATCCTTTTATTTTCATACTGTTCCTCTCCTCCTGGCTGTTCTATTTTAGTTATTTGTGCCAGCTTTCCATATTTTTGCGTTTATTTCAAAATTTTGTCGATTGTTATTCTGACTTTCCCTCTATCCGGTGTTCTTCTGCTTCCACAACTGTCTCTATTTGCTCTTCTGCTGCCGGATTCTTAGATTTCCCCTCCGCCTGCGCCTCTGCCGCCGCCTGCATGGACTCCTCTAACTGCACCAGGTCCACCTCATGGTGGTTCTCCTCGATGCTCACGATCTTTCCGTCGATGATCTTAAAGATCCGGTCCGCGTAGGTCGCCAGATTATTGTCGTGGGTAACCATCACAAGCGTCTGTTTCTGTTCTCTTACGACCTTCTGCATGAGTTTTAATACTTCCATCGTCGTCTTCGAATCCAGGTTTCCCGTGGGCTCATCCGCGAAGATGATCTGCGGGTTCATCGCCAGGGCTCTCGCGATTCCGACTCGCTGCTGCTGTCCGCCGGACATCTGGTTCGGCATGTGGGTCATAAATTTTTCAAGTCCCACAAGCTTTAAATACTGCTTCGCCCACTTGATCCTCGCTGCCCTCGGCATCCCCCGGAACGATAACGGCAGCGCCACATTTTCCACCGCATCCATCGTCCCGATCAGGTTGTAGGACTGGAAGATAAACCCGACCCGCTCTCTTCGGAAGGTCACAAGCTGTTTTTCATTCAACTTTTCTATATGCTTTCCGGCGATCACGATCTCCCCTTTTGTCGGGTGCTCCAGACCCGCCAGCATATTTAAAAGCGTCGATTTACCGGAACCGGACGGTCCGGTGATCGCGCAGAACTCGCCCCGATGGATCTCAAAACTCACACCGTTTAACGCGTAAACCTTCTCCTCGCCCATACGGTAAATCTTATACAGGTCCTTTACCTGTATCACCGCATCTTCCTTCTGCTGCATCCGTCCGCCCCCTTTTTCTTAAATTTTTACAGCGTTTTTTCGCCGATTCTTTTTATATTTCAAGTATATCGTTCCCATCGTGTTCTGACTATATAAAATTACTTAATTATTCTTACAATTTCTTACGTTCTTCCAAATCCGCAGAACCCACGGTCAATTCTCTCCGCAGCCATAGAAAAAAGGGAATCTCTCCGGTTTTACCGAAACCGCAGAAATTCCCTTTGCGCCTTCCCTATTCCATTTTTTCCTTCTTCCCGGAAAGTCTCCTCTTAAATTCTTTCAGGTACTCTTCCAACGACACATACTGTCCATTATTTACCCGATATGACGGATTCCACATCCGCACGACCCGGACCTCTGCCTCGTCCTTCTTTGTTTCCTTCACCGGTCGGTAATCCCTGTCCGCAAAGAATACATCTCCCCGGACCAGATCCTTCCATTTCATATAGATCTCACGGTTCTTTTTCTGCTTTTTATTCTGGAAAACTTCCATAACGATCAGGCGGAAGAGATCCTCGCCGCAGCAGACCACGGTCTTTGGATTTAAGAGACGGATCTGCTTCTTGATAAACTCGATATAATACTGGCCGTAGTCCATGCTGACTTCGTCGGCCGCGCCTTTTCCACCGCGCTTATTGATATAGAGGACTGCTGCCTTTTCCCTTAGTTTTTTCCCCGGAAGCCTGCACTCCTCACCTGGATGTTTTTCCTCCCACAGGATCTTCTGCATGCTTGTGAGATAATCCAGATATTCCACCCGGCCGGAGGGACTTTTTCCGGACAGGAAATCCGCGCGGATGTCCGATACCACCGGCATCGTCTCACCCTTCTGGATCATCTTTCTCATATTTGTCTCTTTTAATATGTAAAGCGTCCCGTCATAATGTTCCGGATCCGCGATTCCGTCGACATGAAAATTTCTCTGATCCAGCTCCGGATAGCAGGTATTCCCAAAGGGATCTTCCTCCATCTGCTGCATCAGCTCCCACAACACATAAAGTTCCTCTATAGAGCGGCATTTCGCGACCTGCCCTTCCAGAACGATCTGTTCCATCGTCTTTCTCATAGTTCCTCCACCGCACGTTTCCCGCAGTTTTTAATTTACGTTTCCGACTTTCTCCAATGTCCTTTTTCCACGGGATTTCACAAATTTCATCTGGCTGTTCTTCCTGCCCTGCAGAATTTGTCCACTTATTTTTCTTTTGTTTCTCTGCGTTCACTGTTTCATATTTTAACACAATTTTCTTAAAAAAAATAGTGGAAATTCTGTTTCAGATTCGCTATAATAGTGAAAATGTTACAGTACACGGGCACTCCATGCCCGCGCACTGTAACAGGATTTTGCCGATGCTTCGCATTCCGAATCGGCAAAATCCGCGGTCATAACGGTATCATACGGAATTTTCAGTTCAGAAAATTCCTACCCATGAAAAGTAACGTGAAAATGCTTAAGTGCGGTCACATACGATGCGGACCGCCGTGAGGCCTGAAAGGAGATTATAAACATCATGAGACACATGTTAAATCCTCTTGACTTTTCTCTTGAGGAGACGGAAAGTCTTTTAGAACTTGCCGCCGACATTGAGAAAGACCGTTTCCGATACGCACATGTATGCGACGGAAAGAAATTAGCTACTCTCTTCTATGAGCCCAGCACAAGAACCCGTTTAAGCTTTGAAGCTGCCATGTTAAATCTTGGAGGTTCCGTTCTCGGATTTTCCTCCGCTGATTCCAGTTCCGCTTCCAAGGGCGAAAGTGTTTCCGATACAATCCGTGTTATTTCCTGTTACGCTGATATCTGCGCGATGAGACATCCAAAGGAAGGCGCCGCTTATGTAGCCTCCACCAAATCTTCGATTCCTGTTATTAACGCCGGAGACGGCGGTCACCAGCATCCCACACAGACTTTAACCGATTTATATACGATCCGTTCTTTAAAGGGCAGACTCTCCAATATGACGGTCGGACTCTGCGGAGATCTGAAATTTGGCCGTACCGTTCACTCCCTGATCAACGCGCTGTCCCGCTACGAGGGAATCCGTTTTATCCTGATCTCCCCGCCGGAATTAAAGGTACCGGATTATATCAAAGAGAGTGTCCTTGATGCTAAAAATATCGAGTACCGTGAGACGACCAGTCTTGATGACGCGATGGAAGAACTGGATATCCTCTACATGACAAGAGTCCAGAAGGAGCGTTTCTTCAATGAAGAAGACTACATCCGCATGAAGGACTGCTACATTCTTGATAAGGATAAGATGAAGCTTGCGAAACCGGATATGTATGTGCTTCACCCGCTCCCGCGTGTCAACGAGATCTCTGTTGAGGTGGACGATGACCCGCGTGCCGCTTACTTCAGACAGGCCCAGAACGGCGTATATGTCCGTATGGCACTCATTATGACATTACTGGAGGTAGAAAAGCCATGTTAAATATCAGCGGAATTCAGGAAGGCGTTGTCCTTGACCATATCCAGGCGGGCAAGAGCATGGATATCTATCGCTATCTGCGCCTCGGCGAGTTAGACTGCACAGTCGCGATCATTAAGAACGCAAAGAGCAACAAGATGGGAAGAAAAGATATCATCAAGATCGAGGGACCGTTAGACTCCATCGACCTCGATATCCTCGGCTATATCGACCACAACATCACCGTCAACATCATCCGCGACGACAAGATCGCCGAGAAGCGCACCCTGCATCTCCCGAAGATCTTAAAGAACGTGATCCACTGCAAGAACCCGCGCTGCATCACCTCCATCGAGCAGGAGCTGCCGCATATTTTCTATCTCGATGATAAGGATCATGAGGTATATCGCTGCAGATATTGTGATGAGAAGCACAGTTAATTCCGCTTCCGCAGGTTGCGAAGTGCTGTAAAACGCAGAAAAGAGAACCATCCCCGGCGCGATCCGCCGGGTTTTGGTTCTCTTTTTTTCTTTCTATCTTTCTTTCATTATAATCTCGCGATCACAGCATCCACATACTCTTCTGTAGATGCCTCACCATGGAGATCTCTTGTCAGGTGCTTTCCTTCTGCAAGGACCTCATCCACTGCTTTTCGGATGCGGGATGCTGTCTCATTTTCACCAAGATACTCAAGCATCATGCATGCGGACCACAGGAATGCGGTCGGATTTGCAAGGTGCTTTCCGGCAATATCCGGAGCACTTCCGTGAACGGCTTCGAACATTGCGTAATCGGAACCGATGTTGCTGGACGGTACAAGACCAAGGCCGCCGATCAGACCGCTGCAAAGGTCGGAGAGAATGTCGCCGTAGAGGTTCTGCATTACCATCACATCAAACTGGTTCGGGTTCATAACGAGCTGCATGCAGGTGTTGTCGATGATCTTGTCATCAGCCTCAATTTCCGGGTAATCCTTTGCAACTTCACGGAAGATCGCGAGGAACATGCCGTCAGACATCTTGAGGATGTTTGCCTTGTGAACGCAGGTAACTTTCTTTCTGCCGTTCTTCTTCGCGTACTCGAAGGCGTCGCGGATGATGCGCTCAGATGCTTTCTTGGTAACGATCTTGATCGCGTGAACCGTGTTCTCATCGATCTGTTCTTCTTTTCCGACATACAGACCTTCGGTGTTCTCACGGAAGATCACGATATCCACGTTCTTAAACGGAGTTTTTACCGCATCATTGGACTTTACCGGGCGGATATTCGCGTAGAGGTCATACTTGCCTCTAAGGGTAACGTTTAAGGAACGGAATCCCTTTCCAACCGGGGTCGTGATCGGGGACTTTAAGAGAACTTTTGTGCGCTCGAAGGAAGCATACGCCTCGTCCGGAATCAGGGCACCGTTTCTCTTCCACTCATCCTCGCCGACATTGTAGATCTCATACTCAAGCGGCGCTTTTGCTGCCTCTAAGATCTTTAAGACATTGTCCACTAACTCCGGACCAATTCCATCGCCGCGAAATACTGTTACTGTGTGTTTCATGTTAAAACTCCTCCTGGTTTTTTAATTCCCAGCAGACCTGCCGGTATTGTATGTGTCATATGGTATACCTGCTCTTCGGGGATCCCATGATCAAGCAGGTATTGCATATATTCTTCAATTGCAAGCTCCCAGTGCGGATTTTCTGTCTGGCCGCCGTCTGTGTCGACCATGACATTTTTGTATCCGACTTCTTTGATGATCTCAAGGTTATCCGGCAGATTGCTCTTATATGTTCCGCCTCCCATGTTCTGGGCATAACAACGCTCCAGGATCACATCGTAGTCCTTTACCATGCGGATCTGGTCTTCAACGCTCATGTCAACGACCCACCATTCCGGATGGGTGACTACGATCTTCTTCACCCCAAGGTTTCTGGCCGCTTCCACCACCGTGAAAGATTCCTCCGGCGAGATGTGCGCCGTGCCGAGAACCGCGTCATAGTCACGGATAAGCTCCAGAATCGTTTTCAGCTCCGGAACGATTGTTCTGTCTTTTACAACCTCCACGCACCGGCTCGTGTCCTGCTTCATCTTCTCCAGATAGTTCTTTGCCGACTGGGTCGGAAGCCAGACGACCTTTGCGCCCATGCGGAGTGCCACGTCAACGGCCTTCGGATTCATTCCGCCGACCACCCGGTTCAGCGTGATCCCGCCGAACATCGTGAAGTCGTTCGTCTTCCCATGTACGATCTCATTGTGGCGGTTGCAGAGATATGCCCGGTCCACCGTCGATCCCTGATGAGTCTTGATCACGATGGCCCGCGCGCCTACACGGATCGCGGCTTCCATCAGTTCAAAATCATCATAGGCACGAAGGCGCAGATCCGGATTTGTATGAACATGCATGTCGATAACACCCTTCATAAGATCCATTCTCATCTGCTTTGTTCCTCTCTGATCATTTTTTACTGTTGCTTTCTTACGGGAATCATTTTATACTAAATTTGTTATTAAAAAAAGACCCAAAATCATATACCCGGTATCGATATTTCCGATATCTGCTTTTGAACATGATCCGTTACCCTGCAGGCCGTGAAATGGAGATACCGCCTACTATTCCGATATTTTCTTACCGACTATATGACTGAAAGGAAAATATATCCTATGGACCTGAAGGAATTAAACTATGTTGTGACCGTCGCAAACGAGGGAAGCATCTCCCGCGCCGCGGAGAAGCTTTTTATGAGCCAGTCCAGCTTAAGCCAGGCGATCCGTGTCCTGGAGCAGGATCTCGGGACCTCTGTCTTCGTCCGCACCACCCGCGGAGTCCGGCCAACTGCCGCCGGAGATGCCTTTATTTCCCACGCAAAGCAGATCCTGCAGCAGTACCGCGCCGCATGCAGTGAGGCCGCAGACATCGAAAACCTCAACGGCGGTACCGTGATCTTCGGGATCAGCACCTACCGCGGCACGTATCTTTTGCCTCCGGTTTTAAAGCGCTTCCGCGCCCTCTATCCAAAAGTCCATGTTGAGATCTGTGAGATGGACAGCATTGACCTCGAGGACCAGCTCCTGGAAGGTCTTCTTGACCTCGCCCTGATCGCTGCCCCGCCGGTCCGGATCAGACACGGCGTTTCGCCGTTCATGCGCGATGAGATCATGATCGTCACTACTGCGGATCATCCGGTCATGGAATTCGCCAGAACATGTGAATCCAATCCGGAGCTTTCCTGGATCGATCTCAAGGACACCGCCGCCTTCGAATATATTTTCGGACCACCCAATACCGTGCTCGGCCGTGTTGGCCGTCAGGCGCTGCGGGATGCCGGAATCGAGCCCATTGGACAGGGCACCGATCTCTCCGCCTCCTTCGCCGCCGCTATGGCAAGAGAAGGCGCCGGCCTCGCCTTCACCTACCGCTCCTGCCGCGTCCCCGGAGATCATTTCCGCTATCTCCGGATAGGAAAAAAAGGGATCTTCCTTGACCTCGCCCTTGCATGGCCCGCCGGAAAATACCGCTCCCGGGCAGCATCAGCACTGGCAGAACTCTTTCAGGAGATGGCTCCGGAGCTGCTGGAAAGATGATGATCGGGAGAAGTGCGTAGTAGAAAATACGTATATCTAATTGTGCTCTATACGATTTGTGATTTTATATATGTTATTCGCTGTATTTTTGTGTTGTTTCAATTGATATTCGCTATGTTTTTGTGTATACTCATTGTAAGGAAACGGAGGTGTGCACATGTATTTAAAAAGAAAAGTCGATGATTTTCTCTGTGAATGGAAATCTGATCCCAACCGAAAACCACTTGTCATCAAAGGAAGCCGTCAAGTCGGAAAGACAGAATCCATCAAACATTTTGCGGCAGCAAACTACGAGAGTATCATTGAAATCAACTTTGTAAGAGATGAAAAATACAAGGGAATCATTTCCGACGGATATGAGGCATCCGACATTATAAAAAATATCTCTCTGATCGATCCGTCAAAGAGATTTATTCCGCAAAAGACACTCATCTTCTTTGACCAAATTACCGAATTTCCGGAAATTGCTACATCCCTGAAATTTTTCTGTATTGACGGACGATTTGACGTCATCTGCAGTGGATCCATGTTAGGCGTAAACTATCGTAAAATTGAGAGCAACAGTGTCGGATATAAAAAAGACTATGAAATGTTTTCTTTAGATTTCGAAGAATTTTTATGGGCAAAAGGTTATGATGACACAACCATTCAGAGTATGCTTGCCCACATGAAAGAACTGCGTCCATTTAATGAGCTGGAAATGAAAGTTTATCATTCCCTCTTCCTGGATTTCTGTGTTTTAGGCGGCATGCCGGCAGTGGTAACTGAGTATATCCAACGAAATACGTTTGAAAATTCTCTCGACACGCAACGGCAATTGATTTCTGACTATAAAGAAGATATCCGCAAATATGCACAGGGGATCGATCAGACAAGAATTTTGAATGTTTTCAACCGGATCGCACCGCAACTCGCAAGAGAAAATAAAAAATTTCAAATTTCAAAAGTCGCATCCGGTGCAAGATTTCGTGATTACCGCGGATGTGCGGAATGGCTTGTCGATGCCGGTATGGTAAATATCTGTTATTGTCTGGAATTTCCGGAACTTCCTTTAGGAGGCAATTATGATCCGGATGTTTTTAAACTGTATTTTGCTGACACGGGCCTTCTGGTTTCCATGCTGGACGATGAATCACAGGAAGACCTGAGAGCCAACAAAAATCTCGGCGTTTATAAAGGCGCCTTATATGAAAATATTGTCGGGGAAGCTCTGGTCAAGCAGCATTATAAGCTATATTACTATAAGCGGGATACATCCACGCTTGAAACCGATTTCTTTATCCGTTCCATGACTTCGCTGATTCCAGTGGAAGTAAAAGCAACAACCGGAAAGGCAAAATCCATGAATACTCTGATCAGCTCGGACCGCTATCCCGATATTCGGTATGGCTTCAAATTTTCCGCACAAAACATCGGTCATGAGAACTGTACTTATACGTTCCCTTATTTCTGTATATTCCTTCTGAAACGGTTTATGGCAGATTTTCATCCTGCGGAAGAAAACGTATCAGAATAAAATTGCCACAAACTGACTGCCAGCAAATTCCATTTGTAATGAACGGCATTTGCTGGCAGTGATTCCTTTACACTATATTTCTCAGATACTACTTTTCCTTTATTTCCCAATAGCCTGTTCTGGTTGAACCTACTCTCTTTATCTTGCCATCATCCATTAGTTTTTTCATCATTCTCTGGACAGTTCTCCTTGATAACGATAGCTCTTCGGCCAAATCTGTCTGTGTAATACAAGGGTTCTGTTCCAGACATGATAACAATCTGCCTTCCATATTATCAACGTCATGATTAGCGCCATTGGCGTCAAGAATAGCGTCATCAGTGGCGCTATTTGTCATCTGATTCAAAAGTTCATCTAAAATGTTATCTATTTGAGCCAGCATAAATTCAATAAATACCGTAGATTCTCCCTCCACATGGCATTTTGCTATCGCATCATAATAATCATCCTGAAATTTTTCAATCTGGCTTTCTATTGGAATGTATTCAAAAATAGGATTCCATTTAACCAAAATGGCTGTGTGCCACAACCTTGCCATCCTGCCATTGCCATCTGTAAAGGGATGAATAAATACAAATTCATAATGAAACACGCTGCTCAAAATCAGTGGATGCACCTGGTCTTTCACTTCATTCATCCAGTCAAACAATTCATTCATCAATTGCGGAACACGGCGCGCCGGCGGGGCCATAAATATACACTCTTCACCGTTAAATACACCTTCTTCGCCACTGCGAAAATCACCAGATTCCTCTACGATGTATTTTGTCATAATACCATGAAATTTCTTCAATTCTTCTATGCTGTAAGGATCTATTTTAGCTATTTTTTCATAGGCGTTATATGCATTCTTCACTTCCTGTATTTCTTTTGCCTCTCCAAGAACTAATTTTCCATTAATAACATCTCGTACCTGGCTTAGTGAAAGAGAATTTGCTTCAATCTTCAAAGATGAATGTATGGATTTGATCCTATTATTTTTCCTTAGATGAGGTTTATTTTCCATATTACTCATTACAGTGATACGCCCAACTTTTTCAGAAATAGACGCCACGTGAGATAGTATACTGTTTGTGATTGTAAAAGGTGGGTTATATCCGTACATATATTGCTCCTATATTTCTCGCATACCTTCATCCTACAATTCTGGCCGACTACTGCACACATTCTGATGAGCAGTCATGAGGTTCAGTGGTACCGTACAAACGATACAATATCGCCCTGCAAAAGCTAATTGGAATCCACTATATATTCTTTCATTCCTGACAGCTTCGCATAGTGCCACATTCGATCCAACAAATCATCCGAATATCCAGAAAAATCTGACTGTACAATAACATTATTTATCGTCTGTACTTTTTTATTACGGTTTTCGATTTTAACTAAATAATTTTTCACTGGAATCTTACTATTTTTCCTTTCATTGCATTCTGCGCATGATAAAACGAGATTCCAGATCTTATCATCTTTTACAAATGACCATGGAATAAAATGGTCTACGTGAATGCTCTTCTGCAATTTTTTTCCGCAATAAAAGCATGTATTCTCTTCGAATTCTTTTCTAAGAATTTCTCTATATACCGACAGATTATCTCTGCGCGGTGTTGATAATTCCAATTTGTTAATTACTCTGATCAGAACATCATCATTGTTAATTTGCTCCAGCATACGCGCCCAGGAATAATAATTTAACTTTTCAAGTTCGTATTTATATTTCAATATAAACTCATAAACACAGGGATTCAATGTAAGGCCAGATTCTTTCAAATCAAATGAATAAATCGTTCCATCAAAATCATTATACAGTGCCCCAATAACATTCTTTTTGCATTCCTGCACAACCACTTTAATTATACTTGTTCTCTTTCCTTCTTCAATAGATGCAAACTCTAATATGGATAACAACGGATTTTCCGTTGTTGCTTCCTGGAAAATTTTTTCTATCTTTGAATACTCCGATTTTCCATCTTTTCTCATTTGACACAAATGGTACTTAACAACTAAATTCCAATAGTTTTCTGCAAATTTGGCAAATAACTGCTCATACGTATAATAGATACCTTGTTCTTTGCTTTTTCCCGAAAAAACATTATCCAAAATTGCCTTAATCAAGCCAAATTTATATGTATTTCTTTTTCTGCACTCATCTGAAAATACATAGTTGAACAATGACCATATATACTCTTCATCTAAGTCATATTTTGTTATTAAACCACATTTTAAATCCCAGCCTGCCATGCAACTATCACTATCTCCAATCAAACACAATGTTAGAAATCATCATCCTCATCACTATCATCATCAAAATCCACGGCATCCCCGAACAATGCTATATGCTCTTCACGACTGGTACAAAGCATTTCATCTTTCATTATCTGCTTCGAAAGCATCGATTTCTCCATCATCATTTAAATCCATCCATTCACGCATATATAATACCCCCTGATTCACCGCAGGTTCACCTGCAGACCTTCTTTTTCTCTATCATATCACAGATATTAGTATTTGTGTCGCATTTCAGGTGACAAAAAAGCTACAGTTTTTCCTGCATTTATGTATCTATCATAAGATTTCAAAAGACCGCTCCCCAAAATCTCAACCCGAGATCCTGGAAAGCGGTCTTCATCATTTTCCTTATTCAATATTCTGAGCAAGACGATAAGCCGGGTTATGTCGTTGGATGGTCATCTATCTAGACCGTCCGTCACCGGACGGCTCAAGCGGCCTACCCGGAAGCAGACGGGCCGCCTTATGCTTCCTGTTTGGCCTTGCTTCGAGTGGGGTTTGCATGTGCCCTCCCTGTTACCATTGAGGCGGTAGTCTCTTACACTGCCTTTCCACCCTTACATGTTTCCATGCGGTTTATTTCTGTTGCACTGTCCCTGAAGTCGCCTTCGCCGGACGTTATCCGGCACCCTGCCCTTTGAAGCCCGGACTTTCCTCTCCTGCATCCCTTAGAACTGCAGCAGCGACCATCTGTCTTACTCAGAACTTGTTTATTTTAGCATATATTTATTTTGATGTCCAGACGTGTGTTTATATTTTTTTCGTTACGGCTTTTACAGATAATGTCCATATGGATGCACACTCCTATGAAAATACCACAGAAAAAAAACGGATACAACTACACATTCAGACAGCTTCCCCCGATAAACTCCCTGAGAATCGAAGTCTTCGGGATCACATCACTGTCGATGGCAAGGAAATAGTCCAGGAATTTGAGAAGCCGCTTCGCCTCATCATACTCTTCCCGGTCTCTCGGGATATTGAAGAGCAGCGGCTCCGCATAGAGCTTCAATACCGCAAGCTCATACACAAGCGCGGAGTTGAACATCACATCGGCGCTCTCCTGGTACGGGAAGATATTCTTGTCCTCGCCGCGGCGCACCGACGGCCAGCGCTCGATCGTCTCTAACGCGGAGGTTCCTCTTGTTCTCGCGTCCCGCACCATCCGGCGGATCAGTCGTCCGTCAGTTGTCGGGATCCGGTTGTGCTCATCCACATTCAACTGGGTCAGGGCGCTGATGTAGATCTTAAATTTACTGTCCTTCGGAAGTTCTGAGGACATCGCGTCATTTAGGCAGTGGATGCCCTCGATGACGAGAATATCCTTCTTTCCAAGCTTCAGCATTTCGCCTTTGTATTCCCTCTTACCGGTCTTAAAGTTAAACCGTGGAAGTTCGATGGTCTTACCGGAGAGCAGAGCGTTCATATCCTCATTAAACTGCGGAATATCCACGCATCCAAGTGCCTCAAAGTCCGGCTGCCCGTTCTCGTCAAGCGGATACTCTTCCCGGTTGCGGAAATAGTTGTCCACGGAGATCGGATGCGGGTTGTATCCAAGCGCCGCAAACTGGGTTGAAAGCCTGTGGCTGAAGGTTGTCTTACCGGAAGAAGACGGTCCCGCGATCATCACGATCCTGCGGTCCGGATCCTTCACTGCCTTCTCAGCGACCTGACCGATATTTTTCTCCTGCAGCGCCTCCTGCATCAGGATCAGATCCTGGCCCCTGCCGTCCACGATCATCTTATTTAATGCGCCGACGTTCGGTACCTCAAGGCTGTCACTCCAGCGGTAGGAAGAATGCAGGATTGAAAACAGCTTCTCCCGGATCGCCGGATGCTCCACATGTTTCGGATCCGTTTTCACCGGAAGCAGGAGCAAAAATCCCGCATGACACGGAACAAGGTCAAAATACTTCACATAACTGGTGTCCGGAACCATATATCCATAAAAATAGTCCTCAAACTCCCCAATGCTGTAAATATTCACCCGCGACGCCCGACGATACTGGAACAGCTGCTCCTTATCATGCATCCCATGCTTTCCAAAAAGCTCCACCGCGTCATCTGTATTGACACTCCGCTTTTTCACCGGGATCGCTGCGTCCCTAAGCTTCTCCATATGTACCTTCACTGAAGTCAGCAGCTTCTCGTCCACCGGAATATCCCCGACAAGTTCTCCATAAATACCGTTTCCCAGCGCAAAGTCGATCTGGATCTTCCTGATCTTCTCTCTCGGAATTACCTCATAAAACGCCTTCAGCATCAGAAAGATCGCACTGCGCTCGTACGTTTTATAACCTGCGTTTTCCTTCGCTGTGATAAAAGAAATCTCAGAATCTCCCGCCAGAGTCTTTTCAAGCTCCCTGAGCTTTCCATTGACCCGCACAAGCAGGATATCATTCTCATACTGATCCTGAAACTCTTTCGCGATCTCCAGATAGGTTGTTCCCTCCGGATACGTTTTTTCGATTCCATTCACCTTTACAACTGCCATAAAACCACCTCACACAACCTCTCCGCTGATGACATTCACAACATCAGCAACAGCCATTTCACTTCGATCTATAGCACCGGTCAGCCTCCGATCCCGGGCGCCTGTTTTTCGGGGATTGGCTTCCTCTTAGCTCGCAGGTGAATGCGTTGGAGGAAAGGTGACACTTGTCTGAGCGAAGCGAGTTGTGTCACCTTTTCTCCGCCCTTAGCATTCGCATGCAAGCTTAGAGAAACCTCCCCGAAAATCATCTCAGCCCGGGGGCGGAGGCTGACCGGTGCGTCCCCGAAGCCAATTACCTACACTACGACCGCCGGAAACTTCACCGCCATCTTCACGATCTCGATATCATCAGGTAACTTCTCCTTCAAAAATCCTTCCATGAAATCCATGAAAATATGCTCCAGCCCATAATGACCCGCATCAATGATCATCATCCCCTGAGCCGCCGCGTCGATCCCCTCATGGTGGCTGATATCCCCGGTGATAAACGCCTGAGCGCCTGCCTTCAGTGCCTCCTTAAGCTCACTTCCGCCGGCCCCCGGGCAGGTAGCTGCCTTCACAATTGGAGTATCCTCATAGAGCTCACTTCCATAAACAGTCACAAACGGAAGTCCAAACCGGTTCTTAACCTCTCTCGCGAGCTCCAAGCCCTTCATAGGCACTTTCAACGATCCTGTCTTACCGATTCCGTACTCCGTCCCGGAAATCTCTCCCATGGCCTCCAGCGGCTTCTGATCGGTAAAATTCAACCGGTCCGCCACAATATCTGCCATGCACCCCGGCGCCGAATCAAAATTTGTATGCATCGCATAGTATGACACATCCGACTGGATCAGGGACACAAGCCGTCTTCCAATAAAATCCTCGTCCGAAACATGCTTCACCGGCTTAAAGATCAGCGGATGATGGCTTAACAGCATATCTGCCCCGATCTCCTTCGCCCGCTCTACCGCCGCGTCATCCGCGTCCAGCGTCAGAAGGATCTTCTTCACGTCCTTGTCGATCCGCCCCGCTAAAAGTCCCGGATTATCCCAGTCACAGGCACAGGCCTTCGGCGCAAGCGCCTCTAAGATTTCAATGATCTCCCTGCATTTCATGCTGTACCTCCTGATTTTCTTTTAACTGTAATTTCAACTCGGAAAGCCGTTCTGCCGCCCGCCCGGAATCTCCCGCCTTTGCGGAAAGATCACCGATGAACCGCAGAATCTTCGCCTCTTCCTCCTTCAGATATGTAAGAAGAACCGGGTTCTTCGTTCGGATCAGATAATCGCCGTAGAGCATGCGGCTGTCCTCAGAAAGGCTTAAAACATCCGGATCCACTGTTTTTCCCTCAGAATCTGCGTCTTTCTCTCTCCGCACATCCATCACCGTATAAAACTTCCCGTCTTCAAGGACCATATCTTCCTTCCAGATCACAAAACCGTTCTCAAAAAGCCATCTTCTTACCTTGAAGATCTCCGACTGCGGCGATAAGACCCACTGTTTCACTGAATCCCACATATGTCTTCCGTTTTCCAGGATCTTAATGATCAGCTCGCCTCCCATTCCCGCGATCACGACAGAATCTGCCTCACCGGGCTGAAGTTTTGCGACACCGTCAGAAAGTCTCGTCTCGATCTTATCCGCAAGTCCAGCCAGGGCAATATTCTCCGTCGCCCTGGATAACGGGCCTTTCCGCACATCCATAGCCACGGCCTTCTTCACGATCGTTCTCCTGACAAGCTCCACCGGAACATGTCCGTGGTCCGTCCCAACGTCTGCCGCGGACTCCCCAGGTTCCACAAACGAGAGCACCAGCTCCAGGCGTTCTGATAATTTCATATCAATTTCTCCATTTCTCTTTAACACGACTGCTTTTCGATTTCGCAGCCGCCTTTTTGTATTTCCGGCAGTTTAACTCCATCCAGGAGCACACAGACAGGCCATCCCTGACTGCCTTTTCCTGCACAGATCTTTTCCTGCTTCCCATATCTTTTTACTCATCCAGATAATCTTTCAAGATCTTACTCCTGCTCGGATGGCGCAGTTTTCTAAGGGCCTTCGCCTCGATCTGTCGGATCCGCTCCCTCGTCACGTTGAACTGTCTTCCGACCTCCTCCAGAGTCCTCGGTCTTCCGTCATCCAGGCCAAATCTCAGGCGCAGCACTTTCTGTTCCCTCTCAGTGAGCGTTGACAGCACATCCATCAGCTGTTCGTGGAGCAGCGTGTAGGTCGCGGCATCCGCCGGGACTTCCACATTATTATCCTGGATAAAGTCCCCGAGGTGGCTGTCCTCCTCCTCGCCGATCGGAGTCTCTAAGGACACCGGATCCTGAGAGATCTTCATGATCTCACGGACACGTTCCACCGGCATATCGAGCTCCTTCGCGAGCTCCTCTGGCGTGGCCTCACGGCCAAGCTTCTGGACTAACTGTCTCTGGGTCCGCACAAGACGGTTGATAGTCTCCACCATGTGTACCGGAATCCGGATCGTTCTCGCCTGATCCGCAATGGCGCGGGTGATCGCCTGACGGATCCACCAGGTCGCGTAGGTGCTGAATTTATAGCCTTTCCGGTAATCAAACTTCTCGACTGCCTTAATGAGTCCAAGATTTCCCTCCTGGATCAGGTCGAGCAGCTGCATGCCCCGTCCGGCATACCGTTTTGCGATACTCACCACAAGACGCAGGTTCGACTCCGCAAGCTTCTTCTTTGCCTCCTCGTCACCGAGCTCGATCTTCTTTGCCAGTTCGATCTCCTCATCCGGGGAAAGCAGCGGCACTTTTCCGATCTCTTTTAAGTACATCCGGACCGGATCATCTACACCGATCCCCTCCGGTACGGATAGATCGATATGCTCCACATCAATAGCATCCTCCGGATCTGCATCTTCATCCTCTGAAAACAGATCCGGATCCATATCATCATCGTTCGACATTTTTAAGATGTCGACATGTTTTTTATCCAGGAAGTCGTATATGCGGTCCAGCTTCTCGGGTGTCAGTTCATCCCCCGCAAAGGCATCCAGAACTTCCGTTTCATCAAGGACGTTCTTTTTACTTTTTGCGAGTTCCAGAAGTTTTGATAACTTCTCTTCAAATGTAAGTGTCTTTTCCTCCATAATTCCATCCTTCCCGGCACCTGACGTTCCTCGTGTCTGCCTTTCGGCTTCTGCTTCTCTCAGTCAAGTGTGATATTCAGGGCAGCTAGTGCTGACTGCTGCCTGATGATTTCCTGCAACTCTCTGATATCTGCTGTTTTTCCCTTTACCTCCAGACTGTGTTTCTTTATCTTTTTGACGGTTTCTGAGAGCGCTCTCCTCTGTTCCTCATTATTTAAGGACTCGCTGAGACTCGCGTGGAATAAGGCCGCCACTTCCCTGTATTGTTCCTCGCCCTCGATGAAATGATTCAGGATCTGCGCGGGGTTCACGCTTCCTGTTTTTTCATATTCATCGAAGACCATGGATGCCGCTTCTCTGTAAAGCTCGTCGTCAAAATCCTCCGGTGTGATAATGCCGCGGATCTTTTCGAAAAGCTGCGGACGCTCGATGAGCCAGGTGAGAAGCAGTCTCTGGGACTTCCGGATCCCGTCCTCCTTCTCCTTTTTCTGGCGGGTCCGCTCCTTATCGTACTCCCGCTCCCTTGTGGTCACTCCGATGAGTCCGCCCATGGAGTTCACGAGGTTTTTGAGATCCGTCTCCGGGATCATATACTCCCTTGCAACGGCTTCCGTGTAATTATCACGCTCCAGCTTTTCCGGAAATTCCAGAAGCTTCTTCGCGATGGCGTTATAAAACCCTGTCTTCGACTCCGGGTCCTGCATGTTGTACTGGCTCCGGATCACGGAGATTTCGAACATAAAGCTTCCGACGGCATTGTCGATCCGCTTCTGGAATTCCTCTTTTCCAAGATTCTTGATAAACTCGTCCGGGTCCTTATAGGGCTTCATATTTAAAACCTTGATGGACATTCCAACCTCTTTTAAGATCGGAATCGCGCGGAGCGCCGCCTTCACTCCCGCCCCATCGCTGTCGTAGGTCAGGACTACCTGATCCGTGTAGCGCTTTAAAAGCATCGCGTGTTGGGACGTAAACGCGGTCCCCAGAGATGCCACAGCGTTCGTAAATCCGGCCTGATGCATGGCGATCACGTCCACATAGCCTTCACAGATCAGCATATATTTCGCCCTGGACGTTCTCGCGAAATTAAGTCCGTAGAGATTCCGGCTCTTATCAAAGATCTTCGTCTCCGGGGAGTTTAAATATTTCGGCTCCCCGTCCCCCATTACACGGCCGCCGAAACCGATGACACGGTTATTGACGTCTAAGATCGGGAACATGACACGGTTCCAGAATTTATCTCTGGCTCCCCTCTCATCGATAAAGAAAAGACCTGTCTCTTTTAAGATATCGTCGTTGTATCCCTTCGACCTCATATACCGGTAAAGGTCATCCGGCACCTTACTGGAATACCCAAGGCCGAAGTGGCGGATCGTATCGTCCGTCAGACGGCGTTTCTCCTTAAAATAGTCATATCCGACCTTTCCTGACGGCTGCTTTAACTGATAATAAAAGAAGTTCGCCGCAAGACGGTTGATCTCAAGGAGCGTATTTTTCAGGTCCGCCTGAGCTCTCGCCTCCTTTGAGTATTCCACCTCCGGCAGGGCGATCCCCGCCCGGTCCGCCAGCATCTTCACCGCTTCCACGAAGGTATAATTTTCATATTCCATCACAAAGGTGATGACATTTCCGCCTGCTCCGCATCCGAAGCAGTAATACATCTGCTTTCCCGGTGAAACGGAAAAGGACGGGGATTTCTCATTATGAAATGGGCACAATCCGAAATAGTTTGCGCCCTTTTTCTTTAAATTCACATACTGGGACACGATGTCCACGATGTCATTTCTTGTTCGTACTTCCTCGATCACTTCTTCCGGGTAATACACGCTTCATCCCTCCCGCGATATGTATTTTCCGCAAAACCGCTCTGCACTTTCCTCTCAGAAACCTCGCAGATCCGTCTCTCAGACATTCCAGCCTTTCGGTACAAATAATTCTTCAAATCGGTCGATGGCATATCCATCGCTCATCCCGGCAATATAATCACAGACGACCCGCTCTCTCTTCTCCCCGCGAAGCTCCATCATCGCCAGGTACTCTTCCGGCAGCTCGTCCACATGCTTCAGGTAGTATTCGTAAAGTGTCACGATCAGCTGCTGGGCTCTTCCCTCCTCGCCCTTTGCGGCAGGATTGCGGTACACATGTTCAAACATCCATTCCCTCAAGCCCCGCATGGCCCGCTCTACGTCCGGGGACATGAAGATCGACGGCCTGTCCATACTGTTATTGATAATATCATGGATCATGATATTCAGGCGGTCCTTTACGGTATCCCCAAGAACATCCGCGTATTCTCTCGGAATATCCCGCTCGGTAATAATCCTTCCACGGATCGCGTCGTCGATATCATGATTGATGTATGCGATTTTATCGGAGAACCGCACGATCTTTCCCTCCATGGTCGCCGGATTTCCGGACGTTCTGTGGTTTAACATCCCGTCGCGGACTTCCCTTGTGAGGTTTAACCCCTGTCCCTTTTTTTCCAGGATCTCCACCACCCGGACGCTCTGCTTATAGTGGGCGAACCCGTCCTCGCAGATCTCGTTCAATATGTACTCCCCCGCATGTCCGAAAGGCGTGTGGCCGAGATCATGACCCAGGGCGATCGCCTCAGTCAGGGACTCGTTCATCCGGAGTGCCTTTGCGATCGTTCTCGCGATCTGGGATACCTCTAACGTATGGGTCAGTCTCGTCCGGTAGTGGTCCCCTTCCGGGGCGAGGAAAACCTGCGTTTTATCTTTCAGGCGCCGGAATGACTTGCTGTGCAGGATCCGGTCACGATCACGCTGATAGGCAGGGCGGATATCGCAGAGCGGTTCCTCCCGGTCACGCCCCAGCGTCTCACTGCTTAACGACGCGTAAGGACTCAGATTCTGGCGTTCCCACTGTTCCATCGTTTCCCTGATATTCATACCTGACCGCCTCCTTTTCCGGCGCAGCCCGTCATTCCCACGGGCGTACATTTGTTCTCCGTCCTAAGAATATACTTTTATAGTATATCATATTTTAAGGCATTTTAGAACCACGATTCTTGTCCTTTTACTGAAAAATATGTAAAATTTCTGAAATTTTTTCGTTCAGCTCCCACTGAGATAAAACAGCCCGGCAGGCCAGGTCTTTTGCAGAGTATCTCCGCCTTTCCCTGTCCTGCCGGACTTACAGTCATTCTATTCTTTTTCTTTCAGAGACTCCGCCATGTCACCTCTTACATCTTCTCACCCGGGATGACCGGAACTGCGCCCTGCGGAACCGGGCAGGTATAGCCGCCATAACGTTTCATCTTCTTGTTGAACTCGTCCTTCGCTGCCTGTAAAACATCCGGCTTCTCCATGAGATCGATCGCGGTAGCCGCGATGACCTTTCCCGCTAACAGCATATTCTTGTGGGCAATGGATGTCCGTCCACAGGAAACATTCTGCCAGGAATGCCCCGGCGCCTGCGCCGGGAATGTGGATGTGTTGATCTGCGCCGTCGGAATGCACCAGCTCACATCACCGACATCCGTGGATCCCATTCTCGGTTTCTCATAGTAGAGATACGGGACAAGGAACTCATTCATCGGTGTCGTGCCGTGTTTGGACTTCTCATCAACATATTCGTAGATATCGCTGCTGTCCTCCGTTGCATCTCCCGGAAGCTTGTCAGACTTCATCTCAACGGAATCGTAGAGGGCTTTCGCGTACTTTAATTCTTCCTCCGTGTAATGGCAGACACCGAGATCATTGAAGTTGTCCCACATAAGGGACTCCAGGACCTTGTTCGGAACGGTATTGGAGCAGCCGTCGATAAACTTCTTCTCCATCTTTGTATCTGTCATCATGGATGCCGCAAGAGCAATACGGTCGACTCTCTCCTGAAGCTCCAGCGCGTCCTTTACCCAGATGGAGCGGACCATGTAGAGGACCTGTGCCTTCGGCTGTACCACGTTCGGAGAATCTCCACCGGCATCCGTGATGGAGTAATGGATCCTTGCGCTGTCCGGCATATGCTCTCTTAAGAACTGGACCCCGATATTCATAAGCTCCACCGCATCGAGGGCAGAACGTCCCTTGTCCGGCGCACCCGCTGCATGGGAGGCAACACCGGTAAACTTATACTCTGTCTGGATACAGGTGTTGCAGGTACCGGAAGTGACCTGATTCACATTCCCCGGATGCCAGGTGAGGGCCGCGTCGCACTCCGCGAACACGCCGTCTCTTGCCATAAATGCTTTTGTAGCGGCACCTTCCTCACCAGGACAGCCGTAAAGAATTACCTTACCGCTTCCCTCACCTTTTTCTTCCAGATATTTCTTGATGGCAAAAGCCGCAGCCATGGCCCCCGCGCCTAAAAGGTTGTGACCGCAGCCGTGACCGTTTCCGTCTGTGACAAGCTCTTTTCTGGTCTCAGATCCGGCGATCTGGGAAAGGCCTGTCAGAGCATCATACTCGGCCAGAATTCCGATCACCGGCTTTCCGGAACCGTAGGAAGCGCGGAATGCAGTCTCAATGTTGTCAAAGGGATGTTCGACAGTAAATCCTTCTTCTTTTAATACCTTTGCGTAAAGTTCACCGGATTTGTACTCTCTCAGGGAAAGCTCCGCATAGTCCCAGATCTTATCGGATACGTCGGTGATCACTCCTGATTTCTCGTCGATATAATCGAATGCTGTCTGTTTGGATGCTGACATGTCATGTTCTCCTTTCAAAAATCCCGCCAGGCAAGACTCCAAAAGTCTGCCTGAGCGGGATATGACTTACGCGAGCAACGAGCCAAAGTCCATGCTTGCATGAGACCTTGGCGACTGCCGCGATAACTTGAGAAGCTCGCAAAGCGCGCTTCTCATAGTTCCTATTAAAACAGCTTTTCCCGCTGTTCTTTCATCAGTATAATACCTTGCTTAAAAATTCCTGTGTCCTCGGGTTCTGCGGATGATTGAAGACCTCATCCGGAGTGCCTTTCTCCGCGATCACGCCGCCATCCATAAAGAATACGCGGTCGGATACCTCCCTCGCAAATCCCATCTCATGAGTTACGATCACAGTGGTCATTCCTGTCTTTACAAGGTCCTTGATAACATGAAGAACCTCTCCTACCATCTCCGGATCAAGGGCGGAAGTCGGCTCATCAAAAAGCATAACATCCGGTTCCATCGCCAGCGCGCGCACGATCGCAAGACGCTGTTTCTGTCCGCCGGAAAGTTTCTTTGGGAACTGGTTCTCCTTATCCGCAAGACCAACGCGGTTTAAAAGCTCCCGCATCATCTCGTCGGCTTCCTTCTGTGTTTTCTTTCCGAGAAGGACCGGGGCGAGCGTTACGTTCTTTCCAACTGTAAGATTATTGAATACATTAAAGTGCTGGAAGACCATTCCCATCTTCTGGCGATGCAGGTTGATATCCACATTTTTATCGGTAATATCAGTTCCCTCGAAATAGATCTTTCCGGATGTCGGTGTCTCAAGAAGGTTTAAACAGCGTAAAAATGTACTTTTACCGCCGCCGGACGGCCCGATAACAGAAACGACCTCTCCATGATCGACATGCTCGGTAACACCTTTTAATACCTGAAGACTGCCGAAGGATTTATGCAGATCTTCTACACGGATCAGTTCTTTTTCATTAGCGCTCACTTGCGTTCATCCTCCTCTCCAGTAAAGCAATCAGCTTGGACATGATAAATGTCACGCCGAAGTAAATGATACCAACGATGGTTAACGGCTCAAGTACACGGAATGTAAGACCGTTGATAGTCTTAAACTGGGTCATAAGTTCTCCGATAAAGAACGTGGACGCCAGAGATGTCTCCTTGACGATCGCTACGAACTCGTTGCAGAGTGCCGGAAGAATATTCTTGACTGCCTGCGGGAGAACGATATGGATCATGGTCTGACGCGCGTTTAAGCCAAGGGAACGTGCTGCTTCAGTCTGTCCGACATCGACAGCCTGGATACCTGCGCGGACGATCTCACAGACATAAGCGGTAGAGTTTACGCAGCATGCAGTCATAACGCATGTAAACTCGCTCAAGTTGAAGAACGGAAGCCATGTCGGCAGCATAAAGTAGAAGAAATATAACTGCAGCAGGATCGGCGTACCGCGGATAATTTCGACATAAACGGTAGCGATCAGCCGGAGCGGCTTAAATTTTCCGATGCCCACGTTGCTGCGGCGCATCAGTGCCATCAGAGAACCGAAAACGGTACTGATGAGGACGGTGAGGAGACCCATAAACAGTGTCATTCCAAGACCCTGTAAGAATAAGTTCCAGTACTTCATCCAGACTTTTAACATGACGTTAAGAAACTCCATCTGGAAAACTCCTTTCGTAGATAAAACTTGAAAACAGACAAAGGTCTTTCCGGTATCTTCACCGGAAAGACCGAGCTCTGTATTTTCTGTAACCTGAAGTGAAAACCAATTCCGGCCTTCGCAGATCTTCCATCACGGAACGAAACGATCTGCTCCGAAATTAGTTCGTCTCGATACCGAGCTTCTCAGCAAGGGCAACCGCCTCTTCTCTCCACTGCTCATAGAGACCTTTCTCGTTAACTTCAACGATCACTTCGTTGATCGCATTTAAGAGATCATCATCGCCTTTCTTGATCGCGATAACGTTACCTTCACTTGAATAGTCAAACATGAAATCTGCCATTGCGATATCATCATATGTTTTTGCAAGGGATTCACCGTTATCACCGGATACAGCAAGTGCGTCAACCTTGCCTGTTTTTAACATCATAACACCGTCTGTTATATTTGTCACTAACTGGATCTGAACGTCAGACGGAAGCTGCTCTGTAGCAAGCTTGTTCTGTAAGGTTGCGTTCTGGGTAGCAACCTTCTTGCCTGCGAAGGATTCTGCTGTATTGTACTGGGAAGCAAGTTCCTTCTTAACTAAAAGGCCCTGACCTTTCTTCGTGTTTACATTATAACGCTCGGAAAGTCCCATAGCCTCTGCACGCTCATCTGTGTAAGCGAAGCCGGAGATACCCATATCAATGTTTCCGGAAGTAACTGCCTGCTGGATTGCTGAGAACTCCATCGGCTTGATCTCAAGTTCTACACCAAGCTTCTCAGCGATGTATTTTGCAAGCTCCACATCGGCACCGACATACTCGGTTGTTCCACTGCTGACATCCTTGAATTCCCACGGAGCGAAATCAGGGGATGTTCCCATTGTGATCTTTCCTGCCGCAAGAACTTTTCCGAGATGGCCCTTCGGATCTACATTCTCAAGTGCCTTTAAGGAACCTTCCGCTGCAGCTGCTGCCTCTGTCTTATCCGCTTCCTTTGATTCAGACGCTGTTGTCGCGTCGGCTGTTGTTGTCTCAGCTGCCGTTGTTGCTGCTGCCGTTGTCTCAGTGGTCTTGGAGCTTCCGCATCCTGTAAGAGCAGCAATGACCGCTGCTGTTGTCATAGCTAAAACGATGTTCTTCTTCATAATCGATCCTCTCCTCTTTGTTTCTATCTTTTTCTATGTCTCACATGTGTGATGTTGATACGCATTATAATGTATAATTATTCTTTTGTAAAGCACTTTTTTATGTTTTTTTTACAGATTATGCATTTTATACAATATTCGGTGCATAATTATATTGTTTCATGCAGTTTTTTCAATGTTTTATACATTATCAATGCATATATTCATCTTGATAAAGCGTTAATATTTCCTTTTTTGCATAGCACGTCACCTCTTTCAAATTTCCGGCATACGCTGCTGGGGCAACGTAAAAAGCAGCCCATCTCACTCCAGCGTGAAACGGGCTGCTCTTCTACTTTTTACCAATATCAGATTTCAGCAATATTGATCAGTGTAAGTTCTTTTGCACGATTTTCCATACTTGTCACAAGCGCTCTCGCAGTATCGACCGCAGTGAGAACGGTAACGCCTGTCTCGATCGCATTCCGGCGGATGATAAAGCCGTCATGGCTTCTCTCTGCGCCCTGTGCTGGGATATCGATGACAAGGTCGATCTCATGTCCAAGGATCAGGTCAAGAAGGTTCGGAGACTCCTGCTCGATCTTTCTTACCGGAATGACCTTTACGCCGTGCTCGTTGAAATACTTTGCGGTTCCTGAGGTACAGAAGATACGGTAACCCTGTGCCTTGAATCTCGCAGCAATGTCGAGCATCTCTTCCTTATCGGAATCACGGACAGTCATGACCATGTTCTTATACTTCGGAAGCTTGATACCTGCACCCTGGAAAGCCTTGTAAAGAGCTTCGTTAAAGGTCTTTGCAATACCGAGGCATTCACCTGTGGATTTCATCTCCGGTCCAAGGCTGATATCAGCCCCGCGGATCTTCTCGAAGGAGAATACTGGCATCTTCACTGCGTAGTAATCTGCCTCTTTCTGGAGTCCCGGTGTGTAGCCGAGTTCCCGGATCGTGTGACCACAGATGATCTGGGTTGCCAGCGGTACGATCGGGATTCCGGTTACCTTGCTGATATATGGGACGGTTCTGGAGGAACGCGGGTTGACCTCGATGATAAATACACCTTCGTCATTTACAATAAACTGGATGTTGATCATTCCCTTTACATGGAGCGCCCTTGCGAGCTTCTCTGTGTATTCCACGATCGTCTTCTTGTTGTCCTCGGTGATGCTCTTCGCCGGATATACGGAGATACTGTCGCCGGAATGGATACCGGTACGCTCGATATGCTCCATGATACCCGGGATCAGGATATCGGTACCATCGCAGATCGCATCGACCTCGATCTCCTTACCCATGATATACTTATCAACTAAGATCGGATGCTCCTGCGCGATCCGGTTGATGATGCCGATGAATTCGTCGATATCCTCATCGCAGATCGCGATCTGCATACCCTGTCCGCCAAGAACGTAGGACGGACGAACGAGTACCGGATAGCCTAACTCATTTGCTGCCTTTTTCGCCTCTTCAGCTGTAAATACAGTCTGTCCCTTTGCTCTCGGGATCTGGCACTGCTCCAGGATCTCATCGAAGAGTTCTCTGTCCTCAGCGGCGTCAACATCCTCGGCTGCGGTTCCCAGGATCGGGACTCCCATCTTCATCAGAGCCTCTGTGAGCTTGATGGCTGTCTGTCCACCGAACTGGACAACTGCTCCGTCCGGTTTCTCAATATCAACGATGCTCTCCACATCCTCCGGAGTCAGCGGTTCGAAATACAGTTTGTCAGCGATATCAAAGTCTGTGCTGACAGTCTCCGGGTTATTGTTGATGATGACGGTCTCAAAGCCCTCTTTCTTGAAGGCCCAGGTGCTGTGAACAGAACAGAAGTCGAACTCGATACCCTGACCAATGCGGATCGGTCCGGAACCGAGAACGAGAACCTTCTTCTTCTCAGTCTCGCCCTCTGCCTCATTCTCGCTGCCGAAGCAGGAGTAATAGTACGGGGTTTCAGCCGCAAACTCGGCCGCGCAGGTATCTACCATCTTGAAGGCAGCACGGATGCCGTTTGCATGACGCATCTCCTTGATCTCATTTTCTGCGAGACCTGTGAGTTTCGCAATCACATGATCCGGGAATTCGATGCGCTTTGCTTCCTTTAAAAGATCAGCGTCGAGGTTCTTCCCAACTTTCTTTAAGGCATTCTCCATCTCAACGAGGATCATTAACTTGTCGATGAACCAGATATCGATCTTCGTGATGTCGTGGATCAGCTCGTAATCGAAGCCGCGGCGGAGTGCCTCCGCAATGACCCAGATCCGGCGGTCATCCACGTTGTGAAGCTGCTCTTTTAACTGTTCATCTGTGAGTCCGCTGTAATCGTAAGACATTAAGGAGTCCACATGCTGCTCAAGAGAGCGGATCGCTTTCATTAAGCCACCCTCAAAGCTTGTGCAGATACTCATGACCTCTCCGGTCGCTTTCATCTGGGTTCCTAACTTGTGACTCGCATTGATGAATTTATCGAAGGGAAGTCTCGGCATCTTGACTACCACATAGTCGAGCATCGGCTCGAAGCTTGCGTAGGTCTTCTTTGTAACAGCGTTCTTGATCTCATCAAGTGTGTAGCCGAGGGCGATCTTCGCGGCAACCTTCGCGATCGGGTATCCTGTCGCCTTGGACGCAAGGGCGGAGGAACGGCTTACACGCGGGTTTACCTCAATTACACAGTACTCGAAGCTCTCCGGGTGAAGTGCGTACTGTACGTTGCAGCCACCGGTGATACCAAGCTCTGTGATGATCTTTAACGCGGAGGTACGGAGCATCTGGTACTCTTTATCTCCTAATGTCTGGGACGGAGCGACAACGATACTGTCACCAGTATGTACGCCCACAGGGTCGATATTCTCCATGTTGCAGACGGTGATCACATTGCCTGCACCGTCACGCATAACCTCATATTCGATCTCTTTCCAGCCCGCAATACAGCGCTCTACAAGGACCTGGCCCACACGGGATAAACGGAGTCCGTTCTCCAGGATCTCTGCGCACTGCTCCTCATTATAGGCAATACCGCCGCCGGAGCCGCCAAGGGTATAAGCCGGACGGAGAACGACCGGATAACCGATCTCTTTTGCAACAGCAAGACCTGTGTTCACATCCTCAACGATCTCAGACGGAGCCACCGGTTCGCCGATCTTTTCCATTGTCTCCTTGAACATTTCACGGTCTTCGGCTTTTTTGATCGTGAGGGCTGTTGTACCGATAAGGCGCACGTTATTTGCCTTTAAGATACCTGCCTCCTCCAGTTCCATTGCAAGGTTTAAGCCGGCCTGTCCGCCAAGAGTCGGGAGGACGCTGTCCGGTTTTTCTTTCTTAATCAACTGTTCGACAACCTCAGTTGTCAGCGGCTCGATATATACCCGGTCCGCGATATCCTTATCTGTCATGATCGTTGCCGGGTTGGAGTTTAAGAGAACGACCTCGATGCCTTCTTCCTTTAAGGAACGGCAGGCCTGTGTTCCCGCGTAGTCAAATTCTGCGGCCTGGCCGATAACGATCGGACCGGAACCGATTACAAGTACTTTCTTGATCTCTGGATTCTTAGGCATTATCTTTCCTCCTCCATCATGCGTAAAAAGCGGTCAAACAGATATCCGGAATCCTGCGGTCCCGGGCATGCTTCCGGGTGGTACTGGACGGTGAAGATATTCTTGCCCACGTACTTTAATCCCTCGTTCGTCTTATCGTTCACGTTCACGAACGCCGGAACGGCAACCTCCGGATTCATGCTGTGTTCGTCTACCGCGTATCCGTGGTTCTGGGAGGAAATGTAGACGCGGCCCGTCTCAAGGTCTTTTACCGGGTGGTTTCCGCCGCGGTGGCCATATTTCAGCTTATATGTATTTGCGCCTGTGGCAAGAGCCATGAGCTGATGTCCGAGACAGATGGCAAAAACCGGAACATCGGATTCATAAAACTTTCTGACTTCTTTGATGATCTCCGTGTTCTCTGCCGGATCTCCAGGGCCGTTGGAAAGCATGATTCCATCCGGGTTTGTCTTTAAGACTTCCTCAGCCGGAGTATCTGCCGGATATACGGTCACTTCGCAGCCTCTCTTATTTAACTCTCTGGCGATATTCTTCTTTGCGCCAAAGTCCATGAGTGCAACTTTCTTTCCTTCCCCCGGGAGAACGTATTTCTCTTTTGTGGTTGTCTTTAATACAACGCCTGTTACCTTATACGCCCTGATCCGTTCTTTCACTTCTTCCAGATCAAAAGATCCGTTCGTTGTGATCATGCCGTTCATGGTTCCTTTTTCTCTTAAAATCTTTGTGAGGGCTCTTGTATCGATACCACTGATACCTGGAATATCCTGTTCTTCTAAGAAATGCTGAATCGTGTCCCCACTTCTGAAATTACTGGGGATCCTAGATAATTCTCTGACAATATAACCATCCGGCCATGCTCTTCCGGATTCCATATCTTCTTTACAAATACCGTAATTACCAATTAACGGATAAGTCATTACCACTGCCTGTCCTGCATAGGACGGATCGGTAAGGACTTCTAAATAACCGGTCATGGATGTGTTAAAAACAATTTCACTGATTACTTCCCTGGTAGAGCCGATGCTTGTTCCTTCAAACACGGTTCCGTCTTCCAGTATTAAATATGCTTTCATGACGCCACCCTTTCTTCTGTGTTCGTGTTCGTTTCCTATCTGGGATTGAAAATTTATTTCAGCCCAAATTTTCACTATTCTATCATGCTGTGAGAGATTTTTCAACTGGTTTTTTGAAATTTTCCAAGAAATTGGTTACAGTTCAGCCATTACATCTTCTTGTTTTCATATTCATGAAAACAAGAAGCTTGGTGGTTCCACCATATGCTGATTTGGATGAAAAAGTGCTTATGCAAGCAAGCTTGCAACACACTTTCTCATTCAAACCAGCGCATGGCTGAACTGTAACAGAAATTGTTTGTGAAAGTTATGACGGACTAACCAGTGTTGTCCGGGAGTGAAATTTTGAATTATGTTAACTTGACTGATGGGTATATTTCTTGCTGCGAAGCAAAAATATATTCTGTATTTTTTTGTGATGTCTTTCTTCCAGATAAATATCATCGACCGGTATCTCGTACTTTTCTGACTTCTGATAGTGTATTTATTTTTTGTTGGAAGGTAACTATTCAGTACCTTCATAGCTACGTGCAAAAATCCATTCCAGATCAGCTTCGCTGATGGGATTTTTGCCTTCCAGCCTATGTTTTCTTACGGTCAGCGCAGCAAGTGCGCAGACCTACTGAACAGTTACGTTGGAAGTATCTTTTCAGATGTTATAAAGAGTTGTCTCTATTGCGGAAAAATGGTAAAATGAAGATTAAAAAGGAAAGATTTGAAAACAGCCCTGATACAGACGGAAGGTACCTTTCTTATTCCGAAAATCGGCTGTGAATGCTTTTTCCTGCTTATAAACTTCTTATGCGAGGAGGCAGCTTATGAGTAAACTTGTCTATACAAAAGGAAAAGAATATCACATCGGCGTCGGCGCCGGGGATGTGGGACGCTATGTGATCCTGCCGGGCGATCCGGGGCGCTGTGAGAAGATTGCGAAACATTTCGATAACCCGGTAAAGATCGCCCAGAACCGGGAATACACCACCTACACCGGCTATCTCGACGGAGAAAAAGTCAGCGTTGTCTCCACCGGAATCGGCGGACCGTCCGCCTCCATTGCGGTCGAAGAGCTTATCCACTGCGGTGCGGACACCTTCATCCGTGTGGGCACCTCCGGCGGCATGCAGAAAGAAGTGCTCGGCGGAGATCTCGTGATCGCCACCGGTGCGATCCGCTTTGAGGGGACCACAAAAGAATATGCACCCATTGAGTATCCGGCGGTTCCGGATTTCGATGTCACTACTGCGTTAAAGGAAGCTTCTGAGGAACTCGGCTACCGCCATCACCTCGGCGTCGTCCAGTGCAAGGACAACTTCTACGGACAGCACTCCCCGGATTCCATGCCTGTGGCAGATGAATTAAACTCCAAATGGAAGGCCTGGATTGCATGCGGTGCCCTCGCCTCCGAGATGGAGTCCGCTGCCCTCTTCATCGTCGGCAGCGTCCGCAGAGTCCGCACCGGCTCTGTGATGCTCGTAATCGCAAACCAGACAAGACGGGAGCTGGGACTTGAGGATCCGCAGGTCTATGATACGGAAGCCGCTGTTGTTACAGCGGTGGAGGCGATGAGGAAGCTGATTAAAAAAGACCGGACGTCGGCGGCTGAAAAGTAGGGGCTCGCATTACCAGTCATTCCCAGTTCTATGTGCGGAATTTTATGGTAGAATCCTTCTTGTAACATTTTTGTAATATTTTTACATAACAGGAGGTTTTACCATGAAAAAACAGATTATGACTGCTTTCGCAGTTTCCACCATGATGACACTCGCAATGCCTTTCGCATCCTTCGCCGCAGCCCGCTCCTGTCAGACCAGCTTCCGTCCGGAAAACAACTGCGGATACACCGGCACCAACGCCGTTTCCGTGATCCAGATGCAGGGCGGCTGCGTGATCTCCAACAGAAATGCCATCGATCTCTATACGCTGTTGGGAAAAGGATACCCTAATGGGGCAGCCGGAAATAACTGCAGCAGCGGCTGTACAGCCGAATCCAAGGGAAGCAACTGCTCTTTCGGAACAAACTGCGGTACAAATTTCTGCGCTGGCGGGAACTGCAGTACAAATAACTGTGGCAGCGGGAACTGCCTAACATCCGGGAATGTTTCCATAATTTCAGGAACGGCTTGTGGAAGTCTTGTCGACGTGCGATAAGGGATTTTCTATCGTCCTTTGTGACACTATGTGAACTACATCGGCAATTGAATTACCGAGCATCTGATTACGAAGCATAACTTCATAGTTTCAGAGGTGCGTCCATAACACCCTTACCGCTACCCGAATGGGTTACACAGCTACTTTTATTATTTCTGGATTCTTCAGCCCGGTTACGGGCATATCAATTTCTTCGCCGGATACGGCATGATATTTTCTTAAGATGTTATAAGCACCTACTGCGTCTGCATTGTAGATCACGGTATCTACAATGTAGATGCAGCGCTTCTTCCGATTCTTTTTCTCTGCATAAATGCGCGATACTTCTTCTGACTGTGGCGGACATTGACTAGAATAACTTTCTTCTTGTCTTATCAGGCGAATCCCTTGCATTTTAAGCTTATATTCTAACTGCATATAGATACGGGCATATGGCAGGCTGTGAAGCTGCTGGTTCGTTTTCCTTCCCAGATTTTTTTCTTCGCGAATCCCCTTTATATCTCCGAATCCATATCCTTTATCTTCATAATATCTTGTCACTGTTCCAAACATAGAGCTCCTTTCTTCGTCTGGCCTGAGATGTGTTGCGTGTAGAATACCGCTCTGAGCTTTACGGATTTTCTACTCGGAATTGAACGTAAGCAGGAACTCGACCTTTCTGGACTTACACAGCCAGAAGTTGACGCACTGCTGAATCTGATAAAAGCCATGAAAAGGAACTGACTTTGCTGAAAATCAAAATCGTAAAAAAAGGGCATACCGGACAGGAATTATTCCCATCTGATATGCCCTCAAATTTATAGCTTCTTAAATTACATCTGCATTAAATGTTCTCCATGAACTTCATCATAGATAAAATCCGCCCACTCTTCTACTGTATCATGCTCTACATAATCTTTGTCGCGTTGCAATGCTGAAGAAAGATACGAATCTCTCACCGCTCGATGAGCTTCCACTTCAGTCATATTATATTTTTTCACTAATGTCTCTCGTACATACTTCTTAAATTCTTTAATTTCAGTATTGTTCATATCTTTCACCTCTTTCCATCATTATTTTATGTATCTTTCCTTATTTTTTATTATATCACAGCTCAAGCCAATAATGCAACTAATAGATTTTTTCGAATGAAATGAATATTGCTGTCCATATGATTCATCATTTTTCTTCAAAAATTTCTCATAGTTTACGTTTTTCGGAAGTAGTATTCCACTATTGACCTGATACGCTATATTGACTATTGTGCCATCTGCAATTTCGCCAATGCAAATATCATATCTACAATCTTGATTATGATTCTCTATGCCATATTGTGATAAAATTTCTGAAGTTAGTCTGTTATTAAGAACAAATGCTCCCCATTCAGCTCCATGCCGCGGAAATGCAATCAGCTTTAATTCCAGTTCTGGTAAAGGTATATATTCGAATTGTACTATATATGGTTCTTCAAATTTATAATCTTTCTGTTTTCTTCTATTCCATTGGTTGATTTTATCTGTCCTTCTAACAGCAGTCAATGCAGCATGATGATAGCTTGGTGTCGCATAGAATCCCGGTCCAAAATCCAAATATGGTTTGCTGTACCTTAAATCTATCCCATTACTGCATATACTAACGGCTGAACTATAATTCGTTCCATGATATAACTTCACTATTTCTACCTCGGATCATGTGATTTCGATAGTATAGCACAGTTATTTTTGTTTTTCTACAATTATCGCCAAAATTGATATTATCTCACTAATCTGTGATCTCAATTTTCCATTCCATCATGGCGTTGTAGACCTTCTCATCAATTTGTCCTCTGTACCGCTCTGCGTATTCCTTTATGATCTTCTCCTTGACCGTTTTATACTCTGTAAACGCTTCTTCCGGTGTGTTCCAGTATTTCAGCTTTACCCGCTTGCCGCCTACAGAAAAGCATCCTCTGTACTTACCGTTCTTGGAATCCTTATATACCACTACAGGACAATCTCCACGGTGATTTTTCGCATTTATGAACAATGAGTTAATCACTGATGGAACGAAGCAGCATGTCTCTGGACTGTATACCGTGTTACCCTTAAACAGGATGTCTTTATCCAGTTCGTAACCTTCCACATTCCACTTGTCGAACCATGCTTTAAAGTTCTGGAAGTTCTGGAAGTTATGCCATTCTTCACACACCGTACATCCAATATACTGTGGTTGATTTTTACGTACCGAATCAGCGTAACAGCGGCTCATCATATTATGCTATTTTACATATTCCACAGACTTTCTATCAACCTTATCCATGCCAGCGAATCCGATTCCATACATCGTTGGCTTCATTCCTTTAATGCTCCAATCATCCGGCATGTAGTCGATGTCGTTCACGATCTGAAGAATCGCTTCTTCGGAGTCATCTCCTGTCTGATTATAATAACGCCGCATCGTATAATACTGTTATAATGGTCTGGCCTGAGATGTGTTGCGTGTAGAATACCGCTCTGAGCTTCTGTGCGCCCCACAGGAAGGTTTTCACATCTCTCATGCAACATTATCATTAAAAACTAAATATTTTTTATTCCAAATATGTATCCCGAACATTTCCAAGTAGCATATTTCCTCTAACCTGATTCCCTTCTCCGTCATATACGATAAAATCATATCCAGGGAATTGCATTTGTAACTTGTTAATTAAAAAAGTGACATTCGCTGAATTTTTAGTTGCTTTTCCAATTTTATAATTTTTCGGAAGAGACGCATCATCTCTTACATTTTTTCCATCTTTTATAAAATCTACATTTACTCCCTCTAAGCTAAAAATTGTTTTCTCTACATACTCTACTTTAGGCATATAATTGTTCTCCTTTGACATTTTTTATTTTTGCCACGTCCTAATGCTGTTTTACATAACCATAGCGCCTTTTGCTAGCACTGTCAATTGGTGAGTGCTAATTTATGAAAATCTTAAGAATTTAAAAAGGCACCCCTTTTTTCAAGGATGCCTCATGCTACCTGGAATGTCTGGATGGAGATCCCTAAACCAGGCAAATCGGAATGGGAGGATTCGAACCTCGATCGCTCCGCAAAGAGTCATTAACTGCGCTGCTTTACCCATTAAGCTACATCCGATAACTGACGCCCAGCAGGGGGGTACCAGACGTCACACGCATTTTGGGAAGGTGTAGGAAGCCGCCGGCTGTATGCCCTTGGCTTCAGGTTACACTATAACATTTTGAAAACGGAAAACAGGAAAAAACGGAAAAACTTATGCCGCCTTCATAAAGTTCTCATATTCCTTCCTCACGCTGTCCGCCGTTGCCCGTCTCCCCATCTTAATCGCCACTTCTCCCCTCTTATTCGAAAGCTTATTCCGGAAATCCCGCAAAACCGCATAAAATAAGGGAATCCTTAATTTCTAAGGATCCCCTGATGGAAGCAGATAACGGGAATCGAACCCGCCTTTCCAGCTTGGGAAGCTAGCGTTCTACCGATGAACCATATCTGCAAAAAGAAAAAGTGGAGCATATGGGATTCGAACCCACGACCTTTTGAATGCCATTCAAACGCGCTCCCAACTGCGCTAATGCCCCAGTGCCTATATACTACCACAAAAGGATCATTTACACAAGCCCTTTTTTGAAAAAATTTAATTATGTGGCTTTCTTTCTGGTCAAAGGGGGAAA
>ERZ1673739.973-NODE-973-length-35464-cov-4.240504_pt1 | contig 35464 bp, 30 predicted proteins | sample MGYA00580210_ERZ1673739 | MGnify/ENA primary metagenome ERZ1673739 (study PRJEB41218, sample SAMN15661749) | gut metagenome | host: Homo sapiens | place: Canada: London | collected 2015-08-20/2019-03-30 | study: EMG produced TPA metagenomics assembly of...
ATGAGAAATTGATTGGAATCTATAAAGACTGGATAAAAGAACATCCGTATGATGAAGGTCAGGGCTGGGGCCGTGTACCGTGGTGCCAGGAAGAGATGCCGGTAACGGATGAAATGCTTGCGTGTGCAGAGCAGAATGATGTTTCCGTAGTTATCATCGGAAGAACTGCAGGAGAAGACCAGGATAATAAAGCAGAAGCAGGAAGTTACTGTCTGACAGAAACAGAAGAGGAACTGATTCAAAAAGTCTGCCAGGTAAGCAAAAGAACGGTAGTCGTGCTGAATGTGGGAAATATCATAGATATGAAATGGGTAAAGAAATACCATCCACAGGCAGTTCTCTATGTATGGCAGGGAGGCCAGGAAGGTGGAAACGGTGCAGCAGATGTGCTTACCGGAAAGGTATGCGCCTGCGGAAGACTGACAGATACCATTGCCGAAAATATTAAGGATTATCCATCCACAGCAGATTTCGGAGATGAGCACAAAAATTTCTACACAGAGGATATTTATGTAGGATACCGCTATTTTGAAACCTTTGCGCAGGAAAAAGTTCTGTATCCTTTTGGATATGGATTATCTTACACAGATTTTGAGATAAAAGCAGAGATTACGGAAAATACACAGGAACAGGCAGCAGGAGACAAAGGCGGCAGACTCTGCGTGACAGCCACTGTTACCAATACAGGTCTGGTAAAAGGAAAAGAAGTCGTACAGGTTTATGCAAAGGTTCCACAGGGAAAACTTGGAAATCCGGCAAGAAAGCTGGTTGGATTTGCAAAGACAGAAGAATTAAAACCGGGACAGCAGCAGACACTGGAGATTATAATTCCGAAATATTATCTGGCATCTTATGATGACAGCGGAATAACGGGACATAAATCCTGCTATGTGCTGGAAGAGGGAAGTTACGAGATTTTTGCAGGCGCAGATGTCAGAAGTGCGAGATCAGCAGGCTGTTATGAAGAAAAATTCCGTGTTATAGAGAAACTGGAAGAAGCTTATGCACCGGTGGAAAAGTTCCAGAGGATGAAAGCTGTTCTTCTGCCGGACGGAACTTACCAGGCGGAAACACAGGACGTGCCTCTTCGCAGCATAGATCCACAGAAACGCAGAAAAGAAAGACTTCCAAAGGCTCTTGAGATTACAGGAGATAAAGGATATAAGTTGGCAGATGTACTGGATAAAAAAATATCTCTGGATGAATTTGTAGCACAGATCGCAGAAGAAGACCTTGTTGCCATGTTCCGTGGAGAAGGAATGTGCAGCCCAAAGGTTACAGCCGGAACAGCGGCTGCATTCGGTGGTGTAACAGACAGTCTGCAGGCACTTGGCGTTCCTGTGGGATGCTGCGCAGACGGCCCTTCCGGTATTCGTATGGACTGTGGAACCAAGGCATTTTCCCTTCCAAATGGAACGGCGCTGGGATGCACTTTTAACACAGAACTGATAGAAAAACTGTATGAAATGACCGGTCAGGAACTTCGCCTGAACAAGATTGATTCTCTCCTTGGACCGGGCATGAATATTCACAGAAATCCTTTAAACGGAAGAAACTTTGAATATATTTCCGAAGACCCGATCCTGACCGGAAAAATCTGTGCTTCACAGGTGAAAGCCATGGCAAAATCCGGAATTGGAAGCACAATCAAGCATTTCTGCGGAAATAATCAGGAAGTGGGAAGAAGCACTTCTGATTCTGTAATTTCCGAACGCTGCCTGCGTGAGATTTATCTGAAAGGTTTTGAGATTGCAGTCAGAGAGGGCGGGGCACGTTCTGTTATGACTACTTACGGAAGTGTAAATGGACTCTGGACTGCCGGAAGCTATGATCTTTGTACAACCATCCTCAGAGGAGAGTGGGGATTTGAGGGAATTGTGATGACTGACTGGTGGGCAAAAGCCAACTATGAAGGACAGACCGCACAGATACCGGTAAAAGCACCTATGGCAGAAGCACAGAATGATATTTATATGGTAGTAAATGACGCAAAGGCAAATCCAGAAAAGGACGATGTGGAAGAAAAACTTCATGCAGGAGAACTTACCATAGGAGAACTTCAGAGAAATGCGAAAAACATTCTGGGATTCCTTTTAAAAAGTCCATCCATTCTTCATCTGACCGGAAGAATCTCCAAAGAAGAGCTGGAAGCCATGCATACAAAAGAAGAGGATGACATTGACGCAAACAGCATTGTAAATATTAATGAGGATGAAGCAACGCATGAAATCGTAATTGACGGGGCACTGTTGCATCCTGCAAAGGGGAATGCAGATGTGGTAGCAGTCAGAACGGACTTTGTGGGGGATTTCAACGTGAAATTCACACTGAAGTCAGAACTCGGTGCATTAGCACAGCTTCCGGTTTCCGTATTTGTGGATAACATTCATAAAATGACTGTTTCCGTACAGGGAACAGAAGGAAAATGGATGGAAGAAGAAAGAATCCTGAATATGGGGTTTGGACGTAACCATTACATAAAACTTTACTACGGAGCAGATAATCTGGAGATCAGAGAAATCCGCATGACTCCTGTAAAATAAATACCTTCCGGATAAGATTTTCTCATCAGGTTCCAAAAGACTCTGGCTTGCAAAAAAAAAATCTTTGTGGCATAATGATGGAACTACTCGGAAACTTAGCATTACACAGGCGTACAGAAGATATGACAGAACAGGGAAAGACAGGTACGCCTACAGGGATGAGGAAAAGAGATTATGTCTGGTTTTACAAAAGAGATCATTGCGAAAACACTTGCAGAGCTGCTGGATGAAAAATCCATGTCCAAAATCACGGTCAAGGATATTGTGGAAAGGTGTGGAGTCAACAGAAATACGTTTTACTACCATTTTCGGGATATTCCGGATGTTGTAGAATATATTCTGAAAAGAAAATGGGATGAGATTCTGGAAGAGCCGCAGGAGAAGACTTCCATTCTGGAATGTATGGAGGAAATGGCAGCAATGGTCAGAAATAACCGTAAAATGATGCTGAATGTTTATAAATCAGTAAAAAGAGATGCCTTTCTTCTTTATATGAATGAAGTTGCAACCTATATCATCACAGAATATTTTGATAAAAACCCATACAAACTTGAATTAAATGATGAGGAACTCACGGTGTTGATCCAGTATTATAAATGTCTTTTTATGGGGATTCTCATAGAGTGGCTGGATCATGGACTGGAATATGATCTGGGAATAGAAATGCGTAAAGTGGCAGAGCTTCAGAGAATCCATCCGGAACTGATACAGATTGTATGAGAAAGCAGATTGCGAATATCTGGTTAATTCAGGGTGTCTGTAAGATATCCGATTATTTAAACATTTTTAAGCCTGTGTCTGAATTTCAGACACAGGTATTTTTTTGTCTATTTATTGTTAAAAAAATCACAGTTATAATTACAAACATGAAAGGGGGATGCAGATCATGGATGGACGAAAACAGTTAAAGATAGCAAAAAATGGATATATTATCATGTCTGTACTTCTTATGATTCTGGGAGCCTGCCTGATCATATGGCCGGACTGTTCGATGAAAATGTTCTGTACACTGATTGGAATCATGCTGATCGTATATGGATGTATTAAGATACTGGGATATTTTTCCAAAGATTTTTATTGTCTTGCTTTTCAGTTTGATCTCGCTTTTGGGGTTCTGCTGATCGCAGTGGGAATGATCATCATTATGCGAAGACAGGTGGTCATCAATCTGATTTTTGCGATTTTTGGAATTCTGATACTTGCAGATGCACTGTTTAAAATACAGATGTCCGTAGATGCGAAAAAATTTGGCCTCAGTCTCTGGTGGAGGATTCTCCTGATTGCGATACTGACAGGAGTCCTGGGATTTATGCTTTTGCTCAGACCTTTTGAGGCGGCAGAAGTCATGATGGTTCTGGTAGGAATATCCATCTTGTTTGAAGGAATCCTGAATCTGTGTGTAGCAGTTTACACAGTAAAGATTATCAAAAATCAGAAGCAGGATATCATAGATATGGATGAATATGGCAGCCGATAAATTCATAGAATGAAAGGCCGGCAAAAGTCAGTACCGGAGATTTGGATATAGAAATGATACGAAGTAAGTAAACACAGAAAAAGAAAACACATTACAAAAAAGGTACATTACAACAAGGAGGAGCAAAGAATTATGAAATTAATGGATAAGGCAAAACAGGCAGCACTTGTTGCAGCGGTAAAAACAGGTCTGGGATATCTGGAAAAAGACCCTGAAGTAAATATACCGAAATTAATGGAACTGGTAGATAAAGTAGTGCCGGACGGCTGGTATGAAAGTCAGAGAAATGCAATTCGTAATGCTATTCAGGATAAAAACAGCAACTGGTACAAACTGATTCTGAAAATCTATGAACTGGATCCGGGAGTACGTGAAGCTTTCTTTACAAACTTTATCATCAATGCAAGCTTAAAGGGAAGTGCACTGCAGGATGAGACAGCACAAGCAAATAACTGCAACGTTCCGTGGGCAATTCTTCTTGACCCGACCAGTGCCTGTAATCTGCACTGTACCGGATGCTGGGCAGCAGAATATGGTCACAAACTGAACCTGGATTTTGATACCATTTGTTCTATTGTAGAACAGGGCAGAAAACTGGGAACTTACATGTATATCTATACAGGCGGAGAACCACTGGTACGAAAAAAAGATCTGATCCGTATCTGTGAGAAATATCCGGACTGCGAATTTCTCTCCTTTACAAATGGCACACTGATCGATGAGGAGTTCTGTCAGGAAATGCTTCGTGTAAAGAACTTTGTACCTGCTATCAGTCTGGAAGGTTCTGAAGAAGCCAATGATGGCCGTCGTGGAGATGGTGTTTATCAGAAAGTTATGCATGCCATGGAACTGCTCAAAGTACATAAACTGCCATTTGGTATTTCTACCTGTTATACTTCCGCAAATGTGGGCAGCGTAAGCAGTGAAGAATATTTTGACAAGATCATTGATTGCGGAGCACTCTTTGTATGGTTTTTCCATTATATGCCAACCGGCAACGATGCAGTAGTAGAACTGATGCCGAATCCGCAGCAGCGTGAGAAAATGTACCATAAGATTCGTGAATACAGAAGCACAAAAGCAATCTTCAGTATGGATTTCCAGAATGATGCGCAGTATGTAGGCGGATGCATCGCAGGAGGAAGACGTTATCTGCATATCAATGCAAACGGTGATGTGGATCCATGTGTATTTATTCATTATTCCAATGCGAACATTTATAAAGATACACTCCTGGAAGCTTTAAAGAGCCCGATTTTCATGGCATATCATGATGGACAGCCATTTAATGATAATATGCTTCGTCCATGTCCAATGCTTGAAAATCCGCAGAAACTTCGTAAAATGGTTGCAGAAACCGGTGCGAAATCCACAGACTTACAGTCTCCGGAATCCGTAGAGCATCTTTGTGCGAAATGCGATGCCTATGCAGAACACTGGAAACCAAAAGCAGAAGAACTTTTCCATACAACCAAATAACGGTTATGAATGGATTTTCCATTTCATAATAAAAGCCCGGCTGGAACCCCCTTCGCAGCCGGGCTGATTTTTTTAGTTTTGTTTCAATTGCGAATAGCACTCTCATGTTATAGAGCTTCTTGAAAATTCATCTTAATAATCTGTCTTCTGATAGAAACGTCCGTTGATATAATCCGTCTTTATGATATTGACAAATGCCTTTGGATCGATTTCATGAACCTTTTTCACCAGAAACTTAGCTTCCTCAGTAGATACCACAGAGTAGATCATGCTGGTCTTTTCATCGGTATAGCAGCCTGTTCCCTCAAAACGGGTAGCCGTGTGATTGGTGAGTTTGAAAATCTCCTCATAAATCTGATACGGTTCCTTTGTGATAATAAACAGGGTATGTTTTTTATACCGCTGATGAAGCATCTGGATTACCTGTGTAGAAGTAAACTGGAAAATAATGGAGTACAGTGCTCTGTCCCAGCCAAACAGCAGACCTGCAATGGTAAGGATGACTGCGTTTCCGCACAGAATATAATTCCAGATATCTCTGCCGCTTTTTTCTGAAAAATAAATGGCAATAAAATCTGTTCCACCGGTGCTTGTATTTCCGATGAGACACAGACTGATGCAGAAACCATTAATGAGTCCGCCGAAGATACTGATAAGAAGTGTGTCATAGGTAATCGGCTGACTTGGAATGATGTCTGTCAGGATACCGGAAAGAACAATCACACAGCAGGAACTGACAGTAAACTTTTTACCGATAAATTTAAGACCGATAAAAACCGGGAAAGAGTTTAACAATACATTGATCAGTGTATAAGGAAGTGCAATTCCCAGAAAGGTCTGAAAAATATTCTGAATAAGCAGTGTAAGACCGGTAAATCCGCCAGGGAAAAGACCTCCTGCACGGACAAAGGTCTTAATATTGAGAGCCATGATGACTGCGGCAAGAACTGCGCAGCCATAACGTTTGGCTTCATGTTTTAAATTGAAAGCATTGTTTTTGGTGTCTGAACTGAAATTTGCCATAAGATTCGCCTCCAATTGATTTCTTGGGTTAAATGCTTCAGACTTCCCATCTTCCGGAAGCACCGCACGGAAGAACAAGTCCGTTGGAGGTAACCGGAAGTCCGATTTCCTGTGAGTCCACATGTCCTCCGAATTGTTTCAGTTCTGTGGATAACATGTAGGTAAGTACTGCCGGGGCAAGTCCTGTTGTATAGGAATTGATCAGGAAAAATAAAGGTTTTTCACTCAGAAGCTTCGCACACAGTTTGATCAGGTCGTGGATACAATCCTCGATTTTCCAGATTTCTCCCTTTGGTCCTCTTCCATAGGAAGGTGGGTCCATGATAATGGCATCATAATGATTACCTCTGCGGATCTCACGCTCTGCAAATTTGACGCAGTCATCTACCAGCCAGCGGATAGGTGCATCAGAAAGTCCGGAAGCAGCGGCATTTTCCTTTGCCCAGGTAACCATCCCTTTGGATGCATCTACATGAGTGACACTGGCACCGGCAGCAGCAGCGGCAAGTGTGGCACCGCCTGTATAGGCAAAAAGATTCAGGACTTTGACAGGTCTTCCTGCATTTCTGATCTTATTTCCAAACCAGTCCCAGTTGGTTGCCTGTTCCGGAAAAAGACCGGTATGTTTAAAACTGAATGGTTTTAAATGAAAGGTCAGATTTTTGTAGTGGATATCCCACTGTTCAGGCAGATCAAAGAATTCCCATTCTCCGCCGCCTTTTTTGCTTCTGTGATAATGGCCGTTCATATGCTTCCAGCCTTTTTCTGTTTTGGGTGTGTTCCAGATTACCTGCGGGTCCGGGCGAACCAGAAGATAATCTCCCCATCTTTCCAGCTTTTCTCCGCTGGAAGTATCTATTACTTCATATTCTTTCCATCCATCTGCAATCCACATATTCATGTATCCTCCAAAATATAATTTTTTATAAATTTCAAAATTTATTTGAAAAAGTGTTCCTCAGAGATGTTCCAGAAAACATTTTTCAAACACACTCTGGAATTCTGGTATGTTCTGTAATTAGAGTATAGAGGAAAAATTTCCTCATGGCAAGTAAAGTGTTGTAAATATAGAAATAAGATGCAGGAAAAGACTTGACAAGCAGGACTTTACCATACTAAAATGTAAAAAGTATTTAGAGAAATGTTGCCATGGGAAAAACAAATGACTGCTGTTTGCGGAAAATGACATTTTCAGATGGCCGCACAAGGAGGACTATTATGAAGAAATACAGTGAGATGAACAAAGAAGAACTGTTGGCACTGAAAGCACAGCTTGACAAAGAGTTTGCAGATATTAAAGCCCAGGGACTTGCACTGGATATGTCACGTGGTAAACCTGCTGCTGACCAGCTGGATCTGTCCATGGGACTGATGGATGTCTTAAACAGTGACTCTGATCTGAAATGTGAGACAGGTGTAGACTGCCGTAACTATGGTGTGATTGATGGTATTCCGGAAGCAAAACGCCTTCTTGGCGAAATGTCAGAAGTTGATCCTGACCATATTATTATTTATGGTAATTCCAGCCTGAATGTTATGTTCGACAGCATTGCACGTTCCATGACACACGGTGTTATGGGAAATACTCCATGGTGTAAACTGGATAAAGTAAAATTCTTATGTCCGGTTCCGGGATATGACCGTCACTTCAAGATCACAGAATTCTTCGGAATCGAAATGATCAATGTACCGATGACACCACAGGGTCCGGATATGGATATGGTTGAGAAACTGGTAAGCGAAGATGCAGCCATCAAAGGTATCTGGTGTGTACCGAAATATTCCAATCCACAGGGCTACACTTATTCCAAAGAGACAGTAGAGCGTTTCGCAAGACTGAAACCGGCAGCTCCGGATTTCCGTATCTACTGGGATAACGCATACAGCATTCATCATCTTTATGATGACAATCAGGATTTCCTGGTTGAGATTCTGGAAGAATGTGCAAAAGCAGGCAACCCTGACCTCGTATATAAATTTACTTCCACTTCAAAGGTAAGCTTCCCAGGATCTGGTATTGCAGCAGTGGCAGCTTCCAAGGCAAACCTGGAAGATTTCCGCAGCTATATGCAGATTCAGACCATCGGTCATGATAAATTAAACCAGTTACGTCATGTAAGATTCTTTAAAGATCTGGACGGACTTCATGCACATATGAGAAAACATGCGGCTATCATCCGCCCGAAATTTGAGCTGGTTCTGGATACTCTGGAAAACGAACTGGGCGGTCTTGGAATCGGTGAGTGGACCAAACCTCACGGCGGATATTTCATTTCCTTTGATGCAATGGAAGGATGCGCAAAAACGATCGTTGCCAAAGCCAAAGAAGCAGGCGTTGTTCTTACAGGAGCAGGCGCAACTTATCCATATGGAAAAGACCCGAAAGATTCCAATATCCGTATCGCGCCAAGCTTCCCGACACTGGAAGATCTTGGAAAGGCAGCAGAAGTTTTTGTACTTTGCGTAAAACTGACAAGTGTTGAGAAACTTCTGGAGAATGCATAATCTTCTGTTGCAAATTTCACTGCGCAGCAAATAAAGAATGTAACAGCCCGGCATATTTTTGCCGGGCGTTTGCTGTTACAGGAAAGGAGAAAAATGAGTAAAAAGAGAAAAATCCTGATCAGCCTGATCGTGATTTTGTTCTGGCTGGCTGCGGCCGCATACGGATGTGGTGTGTACTATTTCAGCAGCCATTTTCTGCCGGGGTCTACGGTCAATGGGTTTAACTGTTCCTACATGACTGTAAAAGAGGCCGAAGAACTGCTCACCAAAGAAATTCAGGCGTATGTGCTTACATTGGATGAAAAAAACAACGGACGTGAGAGCATTACTGCGCAGCAGGCCGGTCTGTCTTACGATTCCGATGGAAGTGTTGACAGGCTGATCAAAGAGCAGAAGAGACTCTCCTGGTTTCTGGCTTTTAATCAGCAGGAAGTTTATGAAGTTCCGTCTGCCGTAAAATATGATGAACAGAAAACAGAAGATGCAATTGCTTCCCTGAAATGTATGCAGACACAGACAGAGCCGGTAGATGCATCCATCACGGAAACAGAAAATGGATTTGTGATCACTCCGGAAACAGAAGGAACTGCACTGAAACCAAAGAAAACACGAAAAAGCATTATAAAAGCATTTTGCTCCGGTCAGACAGAGCTTAACCTGGAAGGAGCAGGATGTTATAAAAGACCAAAAGTATATCAGGATGATGCACTTCTGATACAGAACTGTCAGGTAATGAATACACTGACAGATGTGATCATTACCTATGATTTTGATGACAGAACGGAAACTGTAGATGAAAGCCTGATCAAAAACTGGATTACTGCAGATGAGGAAGGAAGATATGTCCTGGATCAGACACAGGTGCTTGCCTGGGTCGGCGAACTGGCTGCAAAATATGATACTGTTGGAAATATCAGAACCTTTACAACATTTGACGGAAGAGAGAAAACCCTGGAAGAGGGCGATTACGGCTGGAAAATTGACACAGAGGCAGAAACCAGGGCACTTATGGAAGATATTGAAAATGGAGTGACTGAAGTACGGACACCTGTGTATGCACAGGAGGGACTTTGCAGGAAAACAAATGATATCGGATACACATATATAGAGATTGACTTGACCAGCCAGAGAATGATATTCTATAAAGATGGAGTACCGACTGCAGATACACAGATCATGTCTGGAAATCCTTATGTTCCGGGATGTGAAACACCAACAGGGTGTTACAGAGTTTCCGGAAAAGAATCCGGTGTTGTGGTTGCAGGAGAAGATTATCCGTCATCTGTGAATTTCAGAATCCGGTTTGGGGATATTCTTGGTATCAATGATGCTCCGTGGCGGGGAAGCTACGGGGGACAGATTTATGAATTTGAAGGGACAAACGGCAATATCTGTGCACCTTCTGATCAGGTGCAGATCATCTATAACTATGTAGAAGAGAATACACCGGTTGTCATATATAAATAACATTGGGAAACTTTAAAAAGATTGTTTAGAGTGTGTTTGAAAATTCATTCCCGCAATCTGCACGCCCCAATTCACGGCATATTTTGCCCGAATTCGGTTGCCGTAGCCCGCTACGCCGCCCTCATTCGTTCAAAATCTTCCGCAAATTGTGACGCACATCTTGCAGAAAGCATTTTTCAAACACACTCTAGTATGATAAAAAGTGGAGGAATTATAAAAATGAAGATCGTAGTATTAGCGGGAGGAACCAGTACAGAACGTACAATTTCTATTGTATCAGGAACAGGAATCTGTAAAGCACTGCGCCAGAAAGGACATCAGGCAGTTCTGGCGGATATTTTCTGCGGAGTGGAAAATGTGGACTGGGAAAATCCTTTCCCGCAGGAATATGATGTAGATGCGGCATCTGCCTACATGTCCGGATTTAACGACAGAATTGAAGAAATGAAAAAAGAAAGAAGAAGCTTTTTCGGAGAAAATATCCTGAAACTGTGTGAGATGGCAGACATTGTTTTTCTGGGACTTCACGGTGCCAACGGAGAGGATGGAAAAGTGCAGGCTGCTTTTGACCTGATGGGAATCAAATATACAGGAACCGGATATCTCAGCAGTGCCATGGCAATGGACAAAGGAATCACCAAGCAGATGTTTCTGATGAATCATGTTCCGACTCCGCGTGGAATTTCTATGGTAAAAGCGGAGATGACCACAGACGTCAAAGCACTGGGAATGGATTTCCCGGTTGTGGTAAAAACATGCTGCGGCGGTTCCAGTGTAGGTGTCTATATTGCCAATAACCAGGAAGAATATGAAAAAGCTCTGGAAGATGCATACTCCTATGAAGATGAAGTAGTAGTAGAAGAATATATCAAAGGCCGTGAATTTTCCGTAGCCGTTGTAGACGGAAAAGCATATCCGATCATTGAAATCGCACCTTTACATGGATTTTATGATTATAAAAACAAATACCAGGCAGGCTCTACCGTAGAAACCTGTCCGGCAGAGATTTCACCGGAACTGACTGAAAAAATGCAGCATTATGCAGAAGCAGGCGCAAAAGCCTTATTTATGGAAGGTTACTGCCGTCTGGACTTTATGATGAAAGAAAACGGAGATATGTACTGTCTGGAAGCAAATACTCTTCCGGGAATGACTCCTACCAGCCTGATCCCGCAGGAAGCAAAGGTTCTTGGAATTGATTATCCTACTCTTTGCGAGAAACTGATTGAAGTTTCCATGAAGAAATATCAGTAAACAGGCAGGAAAAGCGGATTATATCATTGGATTAAAGTAGAAAGAAGATATTGTAAATACCATGAAAAACTTAACTCTGGAACATATTACACAGGTCTGCGGCGGAACCTATTATGGACCGGCACAGAAAATGACAGAAGAAGTAGAGTCCATTATAACAGACAGCAGAAAAGCAGAAAAAGGCTGCCTGTTTGTTCCCATTGTAGGGGAAAGAGTGGATGCACATAAATTTATTCCACAGGTGATGGAGGCAGGCGCACTTGCGACTCTGTCTGAACATGTCCTGGAAGATGCGGATTTTCCATATATAGTGGTAGAATCCTCCCTTCAGGCGGTTAAAGACATTGCAGAATATTATCTGGAACAGCTTCAGATTCCGGTAGTGGGAATCACGGGAAGCGTTGGAAAAACCAGTACAAAAGAAGTGATCGCTTCTGTCCTTAGTCAGAAGTACCGTACCCTGAAAACACAGGGCAACTTTAACAATGAGCTGGGTCTTCCGCTGACTGTTTTCCGCCTTCGGGAGGAAGATGAAATGGCGGTGCTGGAAATGGGCATCAGCGATTTTGGAGAAATGACCCGCCTTGCCAGAATTGCAAAACCGGATACCTGTGTGATCACAAATATCGGTACCTGCCATCTGGAAAATCTGGGAGACAGAGACGGTGTCCTGAAAGCGAAAACAGAAATTTTCCAGTTTTTAAAACCGGACGGACATATTGTCTTAAACGGGGACGACGACAAACTTTCCACAGTAAAAGAATATAACGGTATCAGCCCGGTATTTTTTGGCATGAACCCGAACTGTCAGGTTTATGCGGATCACATTGTAAGCAGAGGACTGAAAGGCATGACCTGCACCATTCATATGGGAGAAGTTTCCTTTGCGGTAAACATTCCGATGCCTGGAAAACACATGGTTTATAATGCGCTTGCAGCAGCAGCCATCGGCCGGATCTATGGTCTGACACCGGAGCAGATTAAGGCAGGAATTGAAAGCCTGGAACCGATCAGCGGACGTTTCAGAATGATTGAAACCGATAAATTCCTGATCGTAGATGACTGCTATAATGCCAATCCTATGTCTATGAGGGCTTCCCTGGATGTACTGAAAGACGGAGCAGGACGCAGAGTAGCTATCCTGGGAGATATGGGAGAGCTTGGAGCAAATGAAGTACAGCTCCATGAAGAAGTAGGCGAACATGCAGGAAAATGCGGCATTGATATGCTGCTGTGTACAGGAAAGCTTTGCGAACACCTAGCAAAAAAAGCATATCTGACCAATCCGGATCTTCAGGTATTTTATGAACCTGACAGAGAAAGATTCATAGAAAGCGTCGGAGATTTCGTAAAAAAAGGAGATACGATTCTGGTAAAGGCATCTCATTTTATGAAATTTGAAGAAATTGTAGAAAAATTGCAGAAGATGTAAGGAATTCTGTATTTTACGGAATTTCAGGGCATGTAGTTTCATACAGGAATTTGACGAACGATTTTTGTTTCCTGTCCGTATGGACAGCAGTATAATAAATCTGATATCAGAGTACGCATCATGCGTATCAAAGGAGGATGTTATGCTGGAAAAAATCATGAACCTGCATCTGCTGCTCTATGCAATGGCAGGAAGCGGTGCTGCCGGGATGATCGGCATGTTTGCCACACATCTTACTTACCGAAGACTGATCCAAAAGAATACAGGGATGAAAACGAATCTCAAAGAAAAATGGCTGAATTTATGGAAAACGAGAGATAAGCTTCTGATTCGAATGAACCGGATGGTGTGGTATCCCACACTTTTTACCACGATACTTCTGGGGCTTTCTTTTTTTCTGACTGCCAGACTGCATCCTCAGGAAGGGCTCCCCTTACAGTATCTGTATGTGGGAGCCCTTGTTCCGTTTTTTCTGCTGATACTCAGACAGGGACTGGATTTCACGTATAAAGAGGCACTTCTTATGAACACTCTGTCAGATTATGTGGAGCAGGTAAGAACGTGGGTAGAAGAGATTCCTGTGGCTTCCAGACCGGATGAAGCTGCACAGGAAGAGATCATAGAGCATATTACAGACAGCATCCGGCAGACAGCGGCATCCGGAAGTCATTTCAGCCGGATGCTTACTCCGGAGGAGGAAGAAATCATGCGGGAAATCATTAAAGAATTTATGAATTAGAGTGCGTCTGCAATTTTATTCATCTTCCTCAATTACCTGAATTTCCAGGTAGTCAAAATCAATCTGCTCTATGAAATTATCCTGATAAAATCTGGCTTTTCCATATTTTTTGAAATGCCGGACAGTAGACTCCAGCCAGATCGGATTTCCAAGATTCATCTCATAGCAGATGCTCTCCAGTCCGCGAAAGATTTTGTGTGTTCTTGTATCCTCAGAATCATTGCAGACAACAGTGTCTTTTAATAAATGGTTATCCTTCCATATTTTGCCCCATAAACGAAACATGTATATCCCTCCATGTGAAATTTTTAAACAGTACCCAGATTATAAAAGATTTGCACAAAAAAGTAAAGCCACCGCTGACACTATAAAAAATACAACAGAGAAAGGAAACACATCAGATGGAATTTGAAAAAAGTATGCAGAAGCATCCAGCTTCCGCAGCAGATATGTGAAAAAGTAAAAAAAGCAGGAGAAGAACTGGATTTTGAAAAATTAAATCCCATTCTGGACAGGCTGATGAATCAAAGAGATTCTGAAAAAGCCTATCTGGAACTAAAAGAAACTCTGGGAAAAGACAGAGACTGCATGAAGATGCTGGCATGCCAGCTTACATGTGTGGCGAGAGATGAGAAAAAATATCTTGCAGAAGGAATCAGTGAAACTGTCTTTACGGAGACAATGAAATGTTTTACCCGTTTCTTAAAAGAACGTAAAGAAAGAACAGGGGAAGAGATTTTTGACAGAGGATGGTGGACCTGGAGACAGGTGAGCATGCGCCTGTTTCGCATTGGAGAGCTGGAATATGAACTGACTACATATGAAGGAGAAAAGGCGGTGAGCATACATATTTCATCGGATGCGGTACTTATACCGGAAAAAAGCGAAAGATCTTTCAGAGAGGCAAAAGAGTTTATCAGCAGATATGCTTCGGAGTACAGCGGCTGTATTTATTTTTGCGAATCCTGGCTGCTGTCTCCGCGTCTGGTACAGATACTGGGAGAAGAGTCTAACATCAGGAAATTTCAGAAACTTTTCGTGCTGAAAAAAGATCTGCCTGAGGACAGGGAATATATGTAATGGCTTTTTGGAAAAACATCAGATACACCTCTGGAAGAATTGCCGGAAAAAACATCTCTTCAGAGAAAAGTAAAAGAAATTTTGCGGTCAGGCGGAAACCTTGGCGCAGGAATTGGCATACTTTCGTAGAAAATTTAACGAAAACGATTACGCCTAAAAACAGAAAAATAACAGAAAAAATCATAAAAGTCAAAAAATATACAATATACACAAAAGACAACGAAAACTGGTTAAGGAAAAATACACAATAAAATCGCTTTAATATGTTGCATAGTATACGAAACATATAAATTAAGTAAAAAAGACGTTGACAAATTCGGTAAAGTGCTGTTTAATAAAGGAAAGAAAACGATTAAGTAAAGACAATTCAAACAACGCTTAATCAAAAAGGATGTTTCGAAAAATATCCACACACCAAAAGGAACGTAAAGATTTTATTTTAAAGGAGGACACACAATATGAAGAAAAAAGTCATGGCAGTTGCTCTTGCAGCAGCAACAATTTCATCAATGGTAGGTGCAACAGCAGTTAGTGCAGCTACAGATGTAGCACAGAATGATCTGGCTTACAAAGGTGATCTGGAAATCATGCACTATTCTACATCTGAAGAATCAGAAGGAAACGGTGGCTCCGATGGATTCCGTACAGTTCTTGCAGCATGGAACGATGCACATCCGGACATCAATCTGGTAGAGAATGTTCTTGCAAATGCAGAGTATAAAACTCAGATCGCAACTCTTGCAGCAGCAGATAACCTTCCGGACGTATTCCTGTTACAGGGTATGAATACAAAAGCATGGGCAGAACAGAACCTGGTTATGGATCTGACAGATACGATCAAAGCGTCTCCTTATTATGATGAGTATGACCAGGATTATTTCACACCGTTTAAAGAGGAAGATAAGATTTACGGTTATCCGGTACTGACAGGTGGTACCTGTACAGTTGTAATTTATGATAAAGCAATGTGGAAAGAAGCCGGATATGATCAGTTCCCGTCTACATGGGAAGAAGTAGAGGAAGCTTCCCAGTACTTCCAGGATCAGGGAATTGATACCATCGCATTTGGTAACGGTGGAAAATGGCAGGCAAACAGTGATTTCCTTTCTACTCTGGGTGACAGATACACAGGCAAAGAATGGTTCCAGAGCCTGATCGACAAGAGCGGCGCAGCATTCACAGACGAAGCATTTGTAAAAGCACTTGCAGAAACACAGCATCTGTTTACAGAAACTTCTATCTTTAATGAAGACTTTAACTCCGTAACAAATGAAGATGCACGTGAATATTATATCGCTGGTGAAGCAGCAGCGTTCATCGGTGGTAACTGGGATGAATCTTACATCGCAGCAACTCTTCAGGAAAGCGATGAAGAAAAATTCAATAACATCGGATTTGCAGTTCTTCCGCAGCCGGCAGACGCAACAGAAGATCCGGATTCCCAGAATATCGGACTTGGATATGCAGTAGCAATCAATCCTAAGGTTGCAGATGATCCTGACAAATTAGCAGCAGCTATCGACCTTGCACAGGAAATCACAGGACCTGCATTCTCAACATATGTTGCAGAAAATTACGCACTTGGCGGATTAACAAAGACAGACGATGTTGACCTCAGTAAATTCGATCAGATTACTCAGGACTTCTACAACTACTCTTATGTTGATACAACAAAATGTGAAATTTATGACTCCTATATCAACAGTGCTGTATGGGATGTTCTTAACACAGATCTTCAGACTATGATGAACGGTGAAATGACACCTGAAGAAGTTGCTGAAAATGCTCAGAAAGCATATGAAGAAAACTACTAAATCGTCTATCAGTCTATGACAACTAACCGTTCTGCCCACGTGGTGGGCGGAACGGTTTTGTAGTATTGCAGGAAGAGAGGTACGGCATATGCTGACGACAATCAAGCCTAAGAAAAAAACTCTGATCTTATATCTGTTCATACCGGTTGCGATGTTTGTCTTTACCGTATTTGTTCCACTGGTAACGGCACTTGTGTACAGCTTCTTTGAATGGAAGGGTGGCCCTCGGAAGACATTTAACGGACTTGCAAATTATGTACAGCTGATACATGATTCCACATTCTGGCAGTCTTTCGGGCATAATATTTATCTGGTAATCGCATGTATCATCGGACAGGTAGGAATTGCGTTCATCCTGGTTCTGATGGTAAACGCAAAATCAACGAAACTCAAAGGCATGCATCGTACATTTGGATTTTTCCCAAGTACCATTGCAGCCGTATGTATTGGTCTGATCTGGAATATGATCTATCATAACAAATATGGTCTGATCAACTGGTTTCTAAAAGCAATCGGCAGAAAGGATCTCTGCCAGGTATGGCTGAATAATTCCAAAATCGTCATGCTTTGCGTAACAATTCCACTGATCTGGCAGTTCATTGGTTATTATATGGTCATTATTCTTTCAGCCATCTCTTCCATTGATTCGGAAATTTTTGAAAGTGCGCAGATTGATGGGGCAAACGGAATCCAGACTGCCTGGTACATCACTCTGCCGTTGATCAAGAATACAATGCTTGTATGTATTACCCTGTGCGTAGCCGGTAATATGAAAGCTTTTGATAATATCTATGTTATGACAAAAGGTGGTCCTGGTACGGCATCGATGGTTATGGCAATGTATGGATATCAGATTTCTTTCAGCCAGAGCAATATGGGATACGGAAGCTGTATTTCCGTAGCAATCTTTGTATTATCCCTTCTTGTCATCGGCGGTTCTCAGGGAATCATCAAATATCTGACCAGAGAAAAGGAGGCCTGAGAGTATGAATAAGAATGCACCTGCTACTCATAAAGTGAGAAAAGGTATTGCGGCAGTCATTATGAATGTGATTCTGCTGATCTTCTCTATCTCCTGTATTTTCCCGATTATATGGATGCTGTATTCTTCCCTGAAGGAAAAACGAGTATTTAATGCAGATATTATGGGATTGCCAAAAAATCCCACTCTGATCAACTACATAAAAATTCTCAGCAACAAAGACTATCATCTGGGACAGTCTATGTTAAACAGTGTCAGAACGACCGGATGTTCCATTGTTCTGATTATTCTGTTCAGCTTTATTGTAGGATATATTCTTGCGCGTGTACATTTTAAACTGAATCGTGTACTGTATGTGATGTTCCTTATGGGTATGCTGATTCCGATTCATTCTCTTCTGGTTCCAATTTATGTGGTATTCCAGAGATGTGGAATCAACAACAGATGGTTTACCCTGCTTCTCCCGTATGTATCTTTCGGACTTCCGATCGGTATTTTCCTGGTAGAAGGCTATGTAAAAACCATACCGGTATCCCTGGAAGAAGCAGCGGCAATTGACGGAAGTAATTTCACCCATACATTATGGACAATTATTCTTCCTATCTGCCGTCCGATTCTTACAACTATTGCCATTATCCAGGTATTCAGCTGCTGGAATGAATTTTCCTTCGCGCTGGTTCTGATTAAGGATGTGGCATTGCAGACAGTTCCGCTGGCACTGACACAGTTTAAAGGACAGTTTGCATCGGATTATCCGAAACAGATGGCTGCCATGCTGATCACGATGGCACCGGTAGTAATTCTGTACTTTGCATTCAGTAAAGAAATTATTAAAGGTATGGTATCAGGAGCTGTAAAAGGCTGACAAAAAAACTTCCGATACTGCTGTTGGAAACCCTTATTTAGCCAAGAATCCCCTGGAAGGTGTGTGAACTCCTTACTTTCCGGGGGATTTCTTTATGCTTCAGGAAATGATTTTTAGAGTGTGTTTGAAAATTCATTTCGGAAGCTGGGGAAGGCTACTTGATTATTCCGGACAAATACTCTATAATTAGACTCAAATTTCCATAAATCAGCGTGTCAAAGTGCTTTTTCCTGAGGCATGCAAAAAACCAAGAATGGAGGATACACTATGAAATTATATGATACCGGAGTTTATTTACTCGGTGGTAACAAGATTGTTCCGGAAAATCAGGCAGATTTTCCTGTTTCCAAAGAAGAAGCGGCAAAGAATACAATCGCCTATTCTATTCTGGAATCCCATAATACATCCGGAAATATGGAAAAGCTTCAGATTAAATTTGATAAACTGACTTCCCATGATATTACATTTGTTGGTATTATCCAGACTGCACGTGCCTCAGGGCTTGAAAAATTTCCGGTTCCTTATGTACTGACAAACTGCCACAATTCTCTCTGCGCAGTTGGCGGAACCATCAATGAAGATGACCATATGTTTGGACTTACCTGTGCTAGGAAATATGGCGGTGTATATGTACCACCTCATCAGGCAGTTATCCATCAGTTTGCAAGAGAAATGCTTGCAGCCGGAGGCAAAATGATTCTTGGTTCAGACAGCCATACCCGTTACGGAGCTCTTGGAACCATGGCTATGGGAGAGGGCGGACCGGAACTTGTAAAACAGTTATTATCTCAGACTTATGACATTAATATGCCGGGAGTAGTGGCTATTTATCTGACAGGAAGCCCGCGTCCGGGAGTAGGCCCTCAGGACGTTGCTCTTGCGATTATCGGAAAAGTATTTGCAAACGGATATGTAAAGAACAAAGTCATGGAATTTGTAGGACCTGGTGTTGCAAATCTGAGCGCAGATTTCCGTATTGGTGTGGATGTTATGACTACGGAAACTACCTGCCTTTCTTCCATCTGGCAGACAGACGAAAAAATTCAGGAATTCTATGAGATTCATGGAAGAAGCGAAGATTATAAAGAACTGAAACCAGGCGAAACTGCATATTATGACGGATGCGTGGAAATTGATTTAAGTGAGATCAAACCAATGATCGCCATGCCGTTCCATCCAAGCAATACTTATACTATTGATGAATTAAAGGCAAATCTGGATGATATTCTGGCAGATGTGGAAAAGAAAGCTCAGGTAAGCCTTGACGGTAAAGTTCCATTTACTCTCAGAGATAAGGTAGTAGATGGCAAGCTTTATGTAGAGCAGGGAATCATTGCAGGATGTGCAGGCGGTGGATTTGAAAATATCTGTGCAGCGGCAGATATTCTCCGCGGCGCAAGTATCGGTCATGATGCGTTTACTTTAAGCGTATATCCGGCAAGTACCCCGATTTATATGGAATTGGCTAAGAATGGAGTTCTTGCGGATCTTATTGCAACTGGCGCGGTTGTAAAAACTGCATTCTGCGGACCTTGCTTTGGTGCCGGTGACACTCCTGCCAATAATGCGTTCAGTATCCGTCATACAACCAGAAACTTCCCGAACCGTGAAGGCTCCAAGATCCAGAATGGCCAGATTTCTTCTGTTGCACTTATGGATGCACGTTCGATTGCAGCTACTGCAGCAAACAAGGGATTTTTAACTTCCGCAGAAGAATTTACAGGAACTTATACCAATCAGAAATATTTCTTTGATAAGACTATTTATGAAAATCGTGTATTTGACAGTAAAGGAGTAGCTGATCCAAGTGTGGAAATCCAGTTTGGACCGAATATTAAAGACTGGCCGAAAATGGATGCACTGCCACAGAATCTTATTCTGAAAGTGGTTTCTGAGATTCATGACCCTGTTACGACCACAGATGAACTGATTCCTTCCGGAGAGACATCTTCCTACCGTTCCAATCCGCTTGGACTGGCAGAGTTTACACTTTCCAGAAAAGATCCTGCCTATGTGGGAAGAGCGAAAGAAGTTCAGAAAGCACAGACTGCCATTCAGAACGGAGAATGTCCGGCAGAGGCACTTGCAGAACTGAAGCCGGTGATGGAAACCATTACAAAGACTTACACTCAGGTAAGCAAAGAGAACGTAGGCGTAGGAAGCACTATTTTTGCAGTAAAACCAGGAGATGGTTCTGCCCGTGAACAGGCTGCATCCTGCCAGAAAGTACTTGGCGGCTGGGCAAATATTGCCAATGAATACGCGACCAAGAGATATCGTTCCAACCTGATCAACTGGGGTATGCTTCCATTCCTGATTGAAAAAGGAGAACTTCCATTTACAAACGGAGATTATCTTTTCTTCCCGGAAATCCGCAAAGCAGTAGAAGAAAAAGCAGATGTGATTAAGGGATATGTAGTGAAGGATGGTTCCCTGAAAGAGTTTGATGTGACATTAGGTGAACTTACAGATGATGAACGTGAAATTATTCTAAAGGGATGCCTGATCAACTATAACAGGAAATAATCCTGGATGCAGCGTTTCCTGAGAAAAGTCGAAGTATGCCTGAACAATTATAATAGGAAAATTATAATTGCAGATAGTTGTAATAAGAAGATAACTGCATATAGAAGATAGCTGTAATAGAAGACAGCTTCGGACATAAATACAGAGATATAAATATAGAGATATAAATATAGAGATATAAATACAAAGATATAAATACAAAGGATACCCTCTTTATTAACGGAAAACTGATGAATTCGGAATTTCGGTAAAGAGGGTATTTTTTATTTGTTTCTCTAATCGGCACACTACAATTGACAGCATATATTCCTTCGGACAAACTGCGGATCACTTATTTGGCGAGTGCCATGCGACGAAAACCGATTGAGAATATCCGTCTGACATATCCTTTGGGGGATATGGCAGGTGCCGGATTCATTTTAATAATTATCTGAATTTATTTAAAAATATATAAAATAAATAGAAATAAAACAATCTAATTTAAAATAAGATAATTTATATAGAAAATATTTAAAAAATGTATTGACAAATTTGCGAACGGGTGTTATTATAATCTCATCAAAAGAAAACAAGCAAACAACAAAAACTCATTCAATTCATAGTATAAATGTTATATGAAAAGGATGAAAGAAAGGAATTAGGTGAAGCCCTTGGGAACGACATAAATCATTTATCAATATGAGAGTGACAGATATCGTGTTTCCTGCAAGAAGACCTGGTACGTGAATCGAAAAAGAGCATTTTCCTGAAAAAAGTATACGCACAGTTCAGTAAGGATAAATCAATCGTATCAAAGGTAATTATAGAGTCGATACTCATATTGAATAACTGTCACAGACCTGATACAAAGATTCTGATAATTGTGTAAAGAAACATTTATCGAAGGATATAACCCTTATTACAATAGTTTGCTCAGAAGAAGAGGTCTGAGAAACACAGAAATTGAAAATAAGAACGATATTTTGAAATGTATATCAGAAACATCAGGATATAGATTAAAGCTTTGCATCAGAAGAATATCCGGTATGAGAGCCGGAATATTACAGAAAGAAATATCAAGGTACTTTTCAATTATACTTTACAGAGAGTGAAAAAAGGATATCTGGTATGAGAATCCTGGTTTCAACAGAGATGAAGTACAGAGGATTGATTTATAAACAGTCGTGGATTTAAAAAAGTTAGGTTCATAATTGCTTATCACGAATAGAAAAAGTGTATCCGATATTTCAAAAATCAGATTATAATACGTGAAATTATAATTTAAAAATCTATAAAATATCTTCTAAATAAGACCAGTGATTTCAGAAACTTTCTTACAGATGGAGTGTTAAAATAATGATTTATACATTCATCTTAAACAAAGAAGCAAAATTAAATCATATGGATTATGAGCAGGAAATATAAGTGAATGAAAAATTCTAAATACATTAAAACTTAATAATGAACCCATAAAAGTAATCTTAAAGTTCTATGAAAAGTAGAAAGAATACTAAGAGGTAAATAAATTGAATAACGAAGATCATTAAGGCGGTCATCATTTTTTAAATCTGATAAAAAGTGATGACCGTCTGTTATTGTGCCCAAATTTGCCTGAATCTGGGTATAGCAGTACAAAAAAGATTGCAGGAATTTTCAGGTTGAGATATACTTCCCCTGGAGCCTGTTTGAAAATTTGTTTCTATTTATTAATTTGAATATTTTAATTGACGACATTGTATTTTGCAGAAAGTAATTTTTAAACATGTTCCGAAGTAATTTTTACTCAGTTTACTCAGGTACTCTTTGGAGGGAGATTTTTTTATGTGGATAAAAAACATAGAAGATTACATTTTATATGAAGATAAGGCAATTCTGGTGTGCCGCAAACCTGCCGGGATTGCAGTACAGAATGCGAAAGTGGGGAGCATGGATCTGGAAAGCCTTCTGAAAAATTACATTGCTCAGAAAAATCCCGGTCAGATTCCCTATGTGGGAGTGATTCACCGTCTGGATCAGCCGGTAGAAGGAATTCTTGTTTTTGCGCTGGATAAAAAGGCGGCAGCCGGATTGAACCGTCAGATGACCGGTGGCCAGATCGCAAAAACGTATCTGGCAGCAGTGTCCGGTAAATGCAAAGTGAAACAGGGAACACTGGAAGACTGGGTGAAAAAAGACTCAAAAACCAATACTTCGACTGTTGTTTCTCAGGGAACGCAGGGGGCAAAAAAAGCACGGCTTTCCTATGAAGTGCTGGAGGAACAGGAAGAAAGAAGCCTTGTGAAAATTCATCTGGAAACAGGACGGCATCATCAGATCAGAGTGCAGATGTCTCATGCCGGTATGCCTCTTCTTGGAGACAGAAAATACAATCCGGAGGAAAAATTTGACGGACAGCTTGCACTGTGTTCGACAGAGCTGGCGTTTCAACATCCGGTAACCGGAAAGAAAATGAAATTTTCCATCAAACCGGAGGGAAAAGGATTTGAGATATTTCTTTGAATGAAAAATATGCAGACTGCGCATACTGTCTATTAAAAATGACAGGATGTGATCAGTGTGCAGATGGTGTGGAAACGAAGAATTATAATAGCAGTAATCATAGCTGGCGTGTATGCAGGATATAAATATCTGCTTCCGGCAGCTTTTCCTTTTGTACTGGCATGGATTCTGGCAGTGTGGATTTATCCGTTTACGGTAAAACTGGAAAAATATACAAGAATAAAACGCAGATGGACCGGTGGCCTGATCCTGTTTGCTGTTTTTGGAGCCGTAGGGATTGCAGGGTATTTTCTGTTGAAAGAGCTGGCTGTACAGATTCAGGAAGTAATGATTCATCTTCCTGATATACTGGAAAAAATAAAAAAGATGGCAGAGCTGGGATGTATAAAAGCCGGAAAAATGACGGGAATGGATGGAAGAGTGTGGTATGATTCATTTATGAATGAGACAGGTTCTTTTTGGACATCTTTTTCCGGTGAAAGCAAAGGTACAATACTTGTAAAGGCGGTACATTATGGAAAATCCGTACTTTTCTGCCTTTCGGGGACTGTGGTGGTTCTTATTTCCGCAATGCTTTTTATGGGAGATATGGAGAATATCAGAAGAAAAATCAGGGAATATACATGGATATCAGGCGCGGTAAAAATTTCCAGAAGGCTGGGAGCGACCACCCTTCTTTACCTGAAAACCCAACTTATCATTATTGTGGCAGTGGCAGCAGTCTGTGCAGCAGGGATATGGATGATGGGCAATCCCTATTTCTTTCTTCTGGGAGCGGGACTGGCAGTTTTTGATGCGATTCCTTTGATCGGAACCGGATTATTTCTTTATCCGGCGGCACTGATCCTTGTATTGCGCAAAAAAATTTTTCTCGCAGTGGGATGCGTGCTGCTGGATGTTGTGACGAGTTTTACAAGAGAATATCTGGAATCCAGACTTCTTGGAAAAGGGCTTGGATTTTCGCCGGTAGTGGTGCTGGCCTCTGTTTACTTTGGAATCTTGCTGTTTGGAATCTGGGGAGTATTTCTGGGACCGCTTTCTTTTTCTACAGTATATGAGATTGGAAAAGAATGGGATCTGTGGTGATGGAATTGCTCACAAAAAAAGTTCTGCAAACGTGAAAAATGTGTAAAATCTATGGACGAAATCCGTAAAATGTGTATAATGTAGAAAGGTAAAAAATAAAGTACGTTTAACACACTCTGGGTTAAATGTTCTGAAAACAGTATAATATTCGTATGTATAAAAGAAGAGGAGATTTGAGATGAGAAAAGCAGCGGTAACAGCCATGAGTTTACTGGCAGTACTGACTACGCTGACCGGATGCAGCAGAGCGGAAGTAGAAGAAACCATTCAGCCGTTAGTAGCAGATGCCATCGAAGAAACCGATTCTCAGGCAGAGGCAGTGGAAGGCTTGCAGGAAAGTCCGCTTATTCCGGAAATTGACACATCTGTTCAGATTGCAGCAGGTTCCAGAATTGCAGTTGTCAGCAAAACAACCAAAGGTGAGTACTGGAAACTGGTAAAAAAGGGTATGGAGGATGCAGTGGCAGCAGTCAATGAAGCATATGGCTTCAAAAAAGATGAAGCCATTACCATGACTTTTGAAGGACCGGACAAAGAAGAAGATGTAGAGAGCCAGATCAATATACTGGATGCGGTAATTGCAGAAAATCCGGATGTTTTGTGTATGTCTGCCGCAGATATGAATTCCTGTCAGGCGCAGCTGGAAGCAGCCAAGGAAAACGGAATACCCGTTATTGCGTTTGATTCCAATGTATCCGAGAAAAAACTTATAAGAGCATATCGCGGTACGGATAATGTACAGATTGGAAAAATGGCAGCATACAGACTGGGAACAGCTATTGGAAAAATGGGAAAAGTTGCTGTATTTTCCGCACAGGAAAAAACAAAAAGCGTACAGGACAGAGTGGAAGGATTCCTCAATAATATTGACAATTACGGGGATATAGAAGTTGTTGAAGTTATTTATTCTGACCAGGTAGATGATATGAAAACAGCTATGCAGGAAGTACTGGAAAAATATCCTGCACTGGATGGAGTTTTCTGTACAAATGCAGATGTGACAGAAATGTACCTAGATCTGGAAAAGAGCGATGCGGGTGAGGGCATTGCACTTGTAGGGGTGGATGCGACTACGAAACAGCAGGAAGCGATTCGAAACGGAGAAGAACTTGGAACTGTTTCCCAGCAGCCATACGCCATGGGTTATCAGACCATATGGACAGCGATTGAGGCAACTGCACCGCGCAAATCTGCGAACATAGAAAAAAATGTACTGCTGAATCCTGCCTGGATCGATGAATCCTGTTTGGATGATGAGGAATATCAGGACTACTTATACACAGAATGATGTTGCCTTCATGGGATAAAAACAAAAGATAAAAATCAGAGAAAGAACACAGATACAGAAGAAAAAAGTATCTGTGTTCTTTTTTTGAATATGACAGTAAAAAAACTGGAATGATATAATAATAACAAAAGGATTTAGAGATGGACAAAAAAAATTGAATAATTTGCACAATTGCATTGAACTTTTTTGGATGATATGATAAAATTTACCCATATTAATAGAAGAAAAACAGACAAACATTCGTCAGTTCGACAAAAGGAGACAGATATTGAAACTGAAGCAGTGGTCAGAGATTCTGAAGAATATCAGCCTGTTATCGCAGCTTGGATTATCGTTAATAACTCCTCTTTTACTATGCCTGGCATTGTGCTGGCTGCTTATTTCGAAAACCGGCGTGGGAAGCTGGATTTATATTCCGGGATTTTTTTTCGGGATGGGCGGTTCAGGAACCGTTGCCTATAAATTTTATTTATCTATAAACAGGCAGCAGAAGAAGGAAGATAAAAAGAAAAAAAACAAAGTATATTTTAACAGGCATTTATAAATGTACGATAAAAAGAAGGTATAACTAAAAAGAATATATAAGTGAAAAGAAATAATCTGTTCAGTGAAAACAAACATTGTTCAGTGAAGACAGATATATTGTAAGTCAACTGAAAAAGACGATATAAAAGAGACTATATAATATTATAAAATAAAAAAGAAATGAAAAAGAGAGGATATGAGCAAAATGTTGGAAAACATTCAACCGGCTGTAAAAAAAGAGACTGGAAGAGTAATGGCTATCACAGGGGTAGGAGTGATTCTGATGTGGATTGTGTTTGCGGCACTCCATTTTAGCATGCCTGGAAAGGTGCCGCTGGATTATACGGTATTTCTGGGAGGGATTGCAGGAGGAATTGTTGCAGTCCTGAATTTCTTTTTTATGGGGCTTGCTGTGCAGAAAGCGGCTGCAGCCACAGATGAAGATGCGGCAAGAATGCGGATCAAAGCCAGTTATTCACAGAGAATGCTGCTGCAGATGCTTTGGGTGATCGTTGCTATTGTGGCACCGTGTTTTCATTTCGTAGCGGGAATTGTTCCACTTTTATTTCCGGGAACGGGAATTAAAATTGTGGGAATATTTCATAATAAAAAACAGGAGGGGAAAAACTGAAAAAGACGGGAGGTGAGCAAATAAATGGAACTGGATATTACGGGCGCAAGGATATTTTTTACTTTGCCCATTGATGTACCGTTTCTGGGACCGTTAAGAATCAGTGAGACAATGGTAGTAAGCTGGCTGGTCATGATTCTGATCACAGGCTTATGTATCTGGCTGACACACGATCTCAAAGAAGAAAATATTTCCAAAAGGCAGGCTGTTGCAGAACTGATTGTAGAAAAAGCCAATGGATTTGTCATTGGAAATATGGGTGAAAAATTCCGGTACATGATACCATTTGTAGCAGCTTTGTTTGCTACCAGTGTGGTATCGAATCTGATCAGCCTGATTGGACTTCGCAGCCCGACAGCAGATCTTTCCACAGAAGCTGCCTGGGCGGTTGTTGTATTTATCATGATCACAGGACAGAAGATCAAAACCAATGGATTTGGAGGTTATCTGAAAGGATTTACAACCCCGATTCCGGTTATGACACCGTTTAATATTCTTTCAGAACTGGCAACGCCTGTCAGCATGGCATGCCGTCATTTTGGAAATATTCTTTCCGGTGTTGTTATCAACGGCCTGATCTATGGAGCACTGGCAGTTGCAAGTTCCGCACTTCTGGGACTGATTCCCGGAATCGTAGGAGATGTGCTGTCGAAGATACCGATTCTTGATGTCGGTGTGCCTGCAATCTTATCTGTGTATTTTGACTGGTTCTCCGGAATCATGCAGGCATTTATTTTCTGTATGCTGACAGTTATGTATATCGCAAATGCAGCAGAAGAGGGTTAAAAGGTATTAAAGGTATTTCAGAATTTTCGCAGGATGTGTGGGAACATCCGGATGAAAATAAACAAGGGATGATTAATTTATTTACAGGAGGGTTTCATTATGGATTTTCAGTTATTAGCAAAAGGTATCGCATTAGCAGGATGTGCAATTGGAGCAGGATGCTCTCTGATCGCAGGTATCGGACCTGGTATTGGTGAAGGTAATGCAGTTGCCAAGGCTCTGGAAGCAATCGGCCGTCAGCCGGAGTGTAAAGGTGATGTAACATCCACCATGCTTCTTGGATGCGCCATCGCAGAGACAACCGGTATTTACGGTTTTGTAACCGGTCTGCTTCTTATTTTCGTAGCACCTGGTATGTTCATGAACTTCCTGAGCTGATCAGGGTCGTACAGTAAATTTCAGGAAAGGAAAAGCTATCATATTCATAGCGGGTTACAAACATGCAGGTACAGGATTTGGTAGGAATTGTGCCTTGGAATTTTATAGCGACGATTTGCAACCTGTTTATTCAGGTGTACCTTATCAAACGTTTCCTCTTTAAACCCATCAACGAAATGCTGGACAAGCGCAAAGCAAAGGCAGATGCGGAAATCCAGGATGCGGTGAAGGCAAAAGAAGAGGCGCAGGCAATGAAAGCCGAATATGAAAAAAATATGCAGGAAGCAAAAAATAAGGCAAATGATATTGTGATGACAGCTCAGAAAACAGCTGCTATCCAGAGTGAAGAAATGCTGAAAGAAGCTTCCAACCAGGTAACTGCCATGAAAGAAAAGGCAGAAAAAGACATTGCCCAGGAAAAACGTAAAGCCGTCAATGAAATCAAAGGGGAAATCGGCGGTATGGCTGTTGAAATTGCCGGTAAGGTGATCGAGCGTGAGATTAATGAAGAGGATCACACGAAACTGATTAATGATTTTATTGAGAATGTGGGTGAAGCATCATGACGCAAACTGCCAGGGTTTACGGGGGCAGTCTGTATGATCTTGCTTCCGGAGAACAGCTCGATGACAAGATCATGGAGCAGATGAATGAAATCAGGCAGATTTTTCGGGAGAATCCAAAATATCTGAAGTTACTTGGAGAGCCGGCAATTCCGCAGGAAGAAAGACTCCGGCTGATAGATGATGCATTTGGAAGTCAGGCAGAACCGTATCTTGTGAACTTTCTCAAACTTTTATGTGAGAAAAAGATTCTGAGAGAATACGCGGGATGCTGTGAGGAATTCAACAGACGGTATGATATAGCACATGGAATTGCAAGGGCATATGTGACCAGTGCGGTTCCACTGACTGAGGAACAGATGGAAATGCTGAAAGTCCGGCTGGAGAAAGTCAGCGGAAAACAGATTCATCTGACGCAGAAAACAGATGCGTCTGTGTTGGCAGGTCTGCGCGTGGAAATGGAAGGCAGACAGTTTGACGGAACTGTGCAGGGACGTATTTCAGATATTACGAAAAAACTGAATGAAATAGTGGTGTAGTAAATAGAAAATTTTAAAGGATGGAATGGAAACATGCAATTAAAACCTGAAGAAATATCCAAAGTCATCCGAAGCCAGATTAAATATTATGAAAATGCCATTCAGCAGAACGAAACAGGTACGATTCTTATGGTAGGAGACGGAATCGCCAGAGCCAGTGGTCTGGTAAACTGTATGGCAGGAGAACTGCTGGAGTTTGAAGACGGAAGCTTCGGCATGGCACAGAACCTGGAAGAAAACAGTGTATCTATCGTAATATTTGGCTCTGATGAAAATATTGGGGAAGGTCAGACTGTCAAACGTACAGGCAAGGTAGTGTCTGTACCGGTAGGGGAAGCCCTGATCGGACGTGTTGTAAACGCACTGGGACAACCTATTGACGGAGCCGGACCGGTTGATACAAAAGAATTTCGCCCTGTTGAGAGCAAGGCTCCTGGAATCTGTGAAAGAAGATCTGTACATCAGCCTCTTCAGACAGGTATCAAGGCAATCGACTCCATGATCCCGATCGGACGTGGACAGCGAGAACTTATCATTGGTGACCGCCAGACAGGAAAGACAACCATTGCCACGGATACGATCATTAACCAGAAAGGTCAGGATGTGATCTGTATTTATGTGGCGATTGGACAGAAACGTTCTACCGTAGCGACTCTGGTAGAAAATCTTACCAGAAACGGAGCTATGGATTATACCATTGTTGTAGCGGCGACAGCTTCAGAGTCCAGTCCTCTGCAGTATATCGCACCGTATTCCGGATGTGCAATGGGAGAATATTTCATGCATCAGGGAAAAGATGTACTGATCATTTATGATGACCTGAGCAAACATGCAGTTGCTTACCGTGCACTTTCTCTGCTGATCCGCCGTCCGCCTGGACGTGAGGCATATCCGGGAGATGTATTCTATCTTCATTCCAGACTTCTGGAAAGAGCTGCGAAACTGGATGATGAACATGGCGGCGGTTCTCTGACTGCACTGCCGATCATCGAAACACAGGCAGGCGATGTGTCTGCTTATATTCCTACAAACGTAATTTCCATTACAGACGGACAGATTTTCCTGGAAACAGAACTGTTCCATTCCGGTATCATGCCGGCGGTAAACCCTGGTATTTCTGTATCACGAGTTGGTGGTGATGCACAGATCAAGGCGATGAAAAAAGTAGCAGGTACTTTGAAACTGATTTATTCTCAGTACCGTGAATTACAGAGTTTCGCACAGTTTGGTTCAGATCTGGATGCAGATACCAAAGCGCGTCTGGAACAGGGTGCACGTATTGTGGAAGTACTGAAACAGAATCAGAATGCACCGGTACCGGTAGTGAAACAGGTTGCCATTTTGTACGCGGTAACCAAGGGAATTCTTGAAAAAGTAAAAGTGGAAGATGTAAGTATATATGAATCAGGATTATATACCTATCTGGATACAGATGCAGCAGCTCTGGATGTGATGCAGAAGATTGGTGCGACCGGTAAACTGGAAGCAGATATTGAGGAAAAACTGCGTCAGGTGCTGGAAGCATATACAGAAAATTTTCTGAATACAAGACCTGATAAATAATGTGATTAGGAGGGTATGATTAATGGCTTCAAATATGAAAGCGGTAAAGCTGCGCATTAAAAGTGTACAGAGTACCATGCAGATTACCAAGGCCATGGAGCTTGTAGCATCCTCCAAACTGCGTAAGGCGAAGGAACGGGCGGAAACCTGCCGCCCGTACTTTACAGAGTTACACGAAACGCTGAGAGACATTGCAAGGGAAAATACAGATTTCTCTTCTGTTTATGCCAGAGAATCTCATAATCCGAAAACCTGTTATGTTGTGATTGCAGGTGACAGAGGCCTGGCAGGAGGATATAATGCCAATCTTTTTAAATGTCTGGAAACAGCGGCAGAAGGTAAAGACTATGTAGCTCTGCCTGTTGGAAAAAAAGCAGTTGAGTATTTTCGGCAGAAAAATATAGAATGTCTGACAGATGAGTTTGCGGAAATCGCAGGTGTATCTGTGGCGGACTGCTTTGAAATTGCAAATCTGCTCTGTGCAGAATATCGGAAAGGAACATTTGGACATATTGAACTGTGTTATACAGTTTTTGCATCCATGCTTTCCCAGCAGCCGGAAGTTTTTTCCATGCTTCCGATGACGGATATCAGAGAGGAAAGCGGCGGTAAAATAGAGACAAAAAACCTGATCCTTTATGAACCGGATGCAGAGTCCGTGTTTGATGCAATTGTTCCGGAATATCTGGCAGGACTGGTTTACGGTGGTGTATGTGAAAGTACAGCCAGTGAACTTGCAGCCAGACGTATGGCAATGGACGCAGCCACAAGTAATGCAGAAGAAATGATCGACAAACTGAATCTGTATTATAACCGGGCACGTCAGGCCAGCATCACGCAGGAAATCACGGAGATTGTTGCAGGTGCAGAAGGTCTTTAACATCTGACTTCCATTGGATAGGAGATTATACAACATGAGTGAAAAACACATTGGCGAAGTAGTACAGGTCATCGGTCCGGTTCTGGACATCCGCTTTGCGCACGATGAACTTCCGGCTCTTCTCAATGCCATAGAGATTGAATATGATGGCGCAAAGCTGACCGCCGAGGTAGCACAGCAGATTGGCGATGATGTAGTAAGATGCATTGCCATGAATTCCACGGACGGTCTTGTAAGGGGCACAAAGGCAGTAGATACCGGTGGCCCGATCACAGTTCCGGTAGGAGAAGAATGCCTGGGACGTGTATTTAACCTTCTGGGTGATCCGGTAGATAACCTTCCGGCACCGGAGGCAAAGGAACGCTGGTCCATTCATCGTCCGGCACCTTCTTATGAAGAACAGATGCCGGCAACAGAGATCCTGGAAACAGGTATTAAGGTTGTTGACCTGATCTGCCCGTATGCAAAAGGTGGTAAAATTGGCCTTTTCGGTGGTGCGGGAGTAGGAAAAACAGTTCTGATCATGGAGCTGATCCACAACGTAGCAACTGCTCATGGTGGACTTTCCGTATTTACAGGTGTTGGAGAACGTACCCGTGAGGGAAATGACCTTTATAATGAAATGAAAGAGAGCGGTGTTATTGATAAAACAGCTCTGGTTTACGGACAGATGAACGAGCCGCCGGGAGCACGTATGCGAGTAGGTCTTTCCGGACTTACCATGGCGGAATATTTCCGTGATGAAAAAAATCAGGACGTCCTTTTATTTATTGATAATATTTTCCGTTTTACACAGGCTGGTTCTGAGGTATCCGCCCTTCTTGGACGTATGCCGTCAGCGGTAGGCTATCAGCCTACACTGGCAACAGAAATGGGTAACCTGCAGGAGCGTATCACTTCTACAAGAAAAGGATCTATCACATCCGTACAGGCTGTTTATGTACCTGCGGATGACCTGACAGACCCTGCACCTGCCACAACATTCTCACATCTGGATGCTACAACTGTACTTTCCCGTGAGATTTCCAGTCAGGGTATTTATCCGGCAGTGGATCCTCTGGATTCTACCAGCCGTATTCTTTCTCCGGAAATTGTAGGAACGGAACATTATGAGATCGCACGTTCCGTACAGAGAGTACTGCAGCGTTACAAAGAACTTCAGGATATCATTGCCATTATGGGTATGGATGAGCTGTCTGAAGAAGACAAACGTACGGTAAGCCGTGCGCGTAAGGTACAGAGATATCTTTCTCAGAGCTTTTCTGTTGCAGAGCAGTTTACCGGTATGCCTGGTAAATATGTTCCTCTGAAAGAAACACTGAGAGGCTTCAAGATGATTCTGGATGGCGAATGCGATGACATTCCGGAAAGCTGCTTCCTGTTTGCAGGAACCATTGATGAAGTATTTGAAAAAGCGAAAAAGCAGTAAAGGAGGGAGCTTATGAGTACCTTCCCGTTACGGATCGGAACACCGGATGGACTGCTGTTTGAGGGAGACGTGGAACGTGTTGTATGTAGAAGCGTAGGAGGAGATCTTGCAATTCTTGCAAAACACTGTAATTTCTGTACTGCCCTTGGTATGGGGGAAGCCAGTGTGGTTATGGCAGATGGAACCCGGCGTACAGCAGCCTGCATTGGAGGAATGCTTTCTGTTATGAACGGAACCTGCCGTGTGCTTGCTACCACCTGGGAGTGGAAAGAGGACATTGACGAGCAGAGAGCCCAGGATGCCAGAAAGAGAGCAGAAGAAATGATTGCCAAAGGCGGTCTTTCAGACCATGATTATAAAATCGCAGAAGCCAAACTCCAGAGAGCGCTGGTGCGTCTGAGTGTGAAAAGCTGAAAAAATATAGTAAAAAATGATTAAGTGTGTATTCAGAATTTATATGAAAATTTTCTGAAATGATAAAAAAGAGGTATTAATTTTGAGGTGACCTCTCAAAGTTGGATTTTTACGAGACGGCTTCGGTCGTCTCGTTTTTTTATACAGCTAGAAGATGGCTCCTGTATTGAAGAGGCTTTGAAAAAAATGTATTTATGGATATCAGCAGTGAACCGGATCAGGGGACAAAAGTAACAATCAGGATTCCGGTGGAAAGTGGGGATAAGAAAAATGTGGAGTGTTTTGATTGCTGATGATGAGCTGATAGAATGTCAGGCATTGGAACTGATGCTTCGAAATAATTATAAAGATGTTACTGTTTTGCCCTATGCGAATGATGGACTGGCATGCATTCATATGGCTGAACAATATGAACCTGATATTTTACTGGTAGATATTAATATGCCTGAATTTAACGGGATTGAAGCAGCTTCTTATCTGAAAAAGAAAAATTTCCGGGGTAAAATTATTATCATCACAGCATACAGTAAATTTGCATACATACAGGATGCACTTAGAGCGGGTGTAGAAGATTACATTTTAAAACCGGTAAAAATGGAAGAACTTTGCAGAGTAGTGAATCAGATTCGCAGTAAAAATATTCAGGAAGAAGAAAAACTGACAATGATCAGACTGGGAAAAGCGATTGAGATGATTGAAAATTCCAGTGTCCCGGTGAAAAGAATTGCGGAAGAATCCGGGTTTTTGAGTACATCTTATTTTTATCGTATTATAAAGAAAAAATTTGATATCAGTGTATCACGAATGCGGGAATTATGCGGAACTCTTTTTTGATTTCGCGCGTTGACACTTCACCCTGATAAGGTTAAAATGAAATCAGAAAAAACTGGAATAAAAAGAATTACAGGAGAGAAAATATGATATCAGAAAAAATGAAACCTTATGTAAAAAATAACTCAGCCATTCGTATGATGTTTGAGGAGGGAAATCGTCTTCGCGCGATTTATGGCGCAGATAAAGTGTATGATTTCAGTCTTGGAAATCCCAGTGTTCCGGCACCGGATTGTGTGAAAGAAGCGATTATCGAACTGGTCAATGAAGTAGAGCCTACTGTCCTTCACGGATATATGAGCAATGCCGGCTTCGAAGATGTACGTCAGACCATTGCAGAATCCCTGAACCGTCGTTTTGGAACAAAATTTGCGGCAAAAAATCTGATCATGACAGTAGGTGCTGCCAGTGGGCTGAATGTAATTTTAAAGACTATCCTCAATCCGGAAGAAGAGGTGATTGTTTTTGCACCTTATTTCCTGGAATACTGTGCATATGTAAAGAATTTTGACGGCAGACTTGTGGAAATCTCACCAGATACAGCTACTTTCCAGCCAAATCTGGAAGAATTCAAAGAAAAGATTACAGAAAAGACAAAAGCAGTTATTGTAAATACCCCTCATAATCCTACCGGTGTGGTATATTCTGAAGAAACTATTAAAAAGCTGGCAGCCATCCTGGAGGAGAAACAGAAAGAATTCGGAAGTGTGATTTATCTGATCTCAGATGAGCCATACAGAGAACTGGCCTATGATGGAGTAGAAGTTCCTTATCTCACAAAATATTATGACAATACGATTGTTGGATATTCTTACAGTAAATCCCTGTCTCTTCCTGGAGAGCGTATCGGATATCTGGTCATTCCGGATGAGGCAGACGGAAGTGAA
>ERZ1673739.974-NODE-974-length-35446-cov-4.917408_pt1 | contig 35446 bp, 22 predicted proteins | sample MGYA00580210_ERZ1673739 | MGnify/ENA primary metagenome ERZ1673739 (study PRJEB41218, sample SAMN15661749) | gut metagenome | host: Homo sapiens | place: Canada: London | collected 2015-08-20/2019-03-30 | study: EMG produced TPA metagenomics assembly of...
AATTACAGAAGCCGACACTTGTCATCGCTCATAATAAGACGTTAGCAGCTCAGTTGTACGGAGAGTTCAAGGAGATGTTCCCTGAGAACGCAGTGGAATATTTTGTCTCCTACTACGACTATTACCAGCCGGAAGCTTATGTTCCGTCATCCGACACTTACATTGCCAAGGACTCTGCCATCAACGATGAGATCGACAAGCTCCGCCACTCTGCGACAGCAGCGCTTTCGGAGCGGAATGATGTTATCATTGTGGCAAGTGTGTCCTGCATTTACGGACTGGGTTCGCCGATTGATTACAAGGAGATGGTGATTTCACTTAGACCGGGCATGATCAAAGACAGGGATGAAGTTCTGAAGAAGTTGGTTGAGATCCAGTATGACCGCAATGATATGGATTTCAAGCGTGGAACGTTCCGGGTGCGAGGAGATGTGGTTGAGATTTTCCCGGCGTATTCGGAAAAAATTGCATACAGAGTTGAATTTTTCGGTGATGAGATAGACAGAATAACAGAGATTGATACATTGACCGGTGAAGTGTTGAATGTGATCGGGCATGTGGCAATTTTCCCGGCATCTCATTATGTAGTGTCCAAGGAGAATATGGAGCGTGCCATCGGGGAGATTGAAGAAGAACTGGAGCAGCAGATCCGTTATTTTAAAGGGGAAGATAAGCTTCTGGAAGCACAGCGTATTTCTGAGAGAACGAATTTTGATATAGAAATGATGCGAGAGACAGGATTTTGTTCCGGAATTGAAAACTATTCGAGGCATCTGACCGGGCAGAAAGCAGGGGAGCCGCCATGTACATTGATTGACTATTTTCCGGATGATTTTCTGATCATGATTGACGAGTCGCATAAGACGATTCCACAGATTGGAGCCATGTATCACGGCGATCAGTCGAGAAAGACAACACTGGTAGATTATGGATTCCGTCTGCCGTCGGCAAAGGATAACAGACCGCTCAGCTTTGGGGAATTTGAAAGTAAGATTGACCAGGTACTGTTTGTATCGGCGACACCGGGAGAGTACGAGGAGTCTCATGAACTGCTGCGGGCAGAGCAGGTAATCCGACCGACAGGTCTTCTGGATCCGGAAGTAGAAGTGCGTCCGATCGAAGGACAGATTGATGATCTGATCAGTGAGGTAAATAAAGAAACAGCGAAGAAGAATAAAGTACTGATCACAACGCTGACAAAGCGTATGGCGGAAGATCTGACCGATTATATGCGGGAGCTTGGCATTCGTGTGAGATATTTACATTCGGATATTGATACTCTGGAAAGGACAGAGATCATCCGGGATATGCGTTTGGATGTATTTGATGTACTGGTTGGAATTAACCTGCTTCGAGAAGGTCTGGATATTCCGGAGATCACACTGGTAGCGATTCTGGATGCGGACAAAGAAGGTTTTCTGCGTTCGGAAACTTCACTGATCCAGACCATTGGCCGTGCGGCGAGAAATGCAGAGGGGCATGTTATCATGTATGCGGATAATATGACGGATTCAATGCGGATGGCGATTGATGAGACGATGCGCCGTCGTGAGATTCAGATGAAATACAATGAAGAACATGGAATCACGCCACAGACGATCAAGAAGTCGGTGCGTGATCTGATCAGTATTTCAAAGAAGGTTGCAGCAGAAGAGATGAAGCTGGAAAAAGATCCGGAATCCATGAGTGTGGCAGAGCTGGAGAAGCTGATCAAGAAGCTGGAAAAGCAGATGAAGAAAGCGGCAGCAGAGCTGAATTTCGAGGCGGCAGCAGAGCTGCGTGATAAGCTGATTGAGCTGAAAAAGCATTTGAATGAGATGGAGTAAAGCGAAGAGATAGAAGAGGAAGAACAGATGGCTGAAGAAAAGAAAGAACTGATAAAGATCAGAGGTGCGAACGAGCACAATCTGAAGAATCTTGATGTAGATATTCCGAGGAACAAACTGGTAGTACTGACCGGTCTCAGTGGTTCCGGCAAATCATCCCTTGCATTTGATACAATTTATGCAGAGGGACAAAGACGATATATGGAATCTCTGTCTTCTTACGCAAGACAGTTCCTTGGGCAGATGGAGAAGCCGAATGTAGAAAGTATTGAAGGGCTTTCACCGGCGATTTCCATCGATCAGAAGTCTACGAACCGCAATCCGAGATCCACAGTCGGAACCGTGACGGAGATTTACGATTATTTTCGACTGCTGTATGCAAGAATCGGGATTCCGCATTGTCCGAAGTGTGGAAGAGAGATCAAGAAGCAGACGGCAGATGAGATGACCGATCAGATCATGGCACTTCCGGAAGGAACAAAGATCCAGCTGATGGCACCGGTTGTGCGGGGGAGAAAAGGAACCCATGTCAAGCTTCTGGACAGAGCAAAGAAAAGCGGTTATGTCCGTGTAAGGATTGACGGAAATATGTATGAACTTTCTGAAGAAATCTCATTGGACAAGAATATAAAACATAATATTGAGATTGTTGTAGACCGTCTGGTTGTCAGACCGGGGATTGAAAAAAGACTTGCAGATTCCATAGAAAGTGTATTAAGTCTTGCGGAGGGGCTTCTGGTTGTGGATGTGATCGGAGGGGAACCGCTGAATTTCAGCCAGAATTTTGCCTGCCCGGACTGCGGAATCAGTATTGATGAGATCGAGCCGAGAAGCTTTTCATTTAACAATCCATTTGGTGCCTGCCCGGTATGTTTCGGACTCGGATATAAAATGGAGTTTGATGAAGACCTGCTGATTCCGGATAAATCACTCAGCATCAATGAAGGAGCAATCGTGGTGACAGGATGGCAGTCCTGTACCGATAAGAGCAGTTTTACTCACGCGATTCTGGAAGCACTCTGCAAGGAATATCATTTTGACCTGGATACGCCGTTTGAACAGTATCCGAAAGAAATCCAGGATGTTTTACTTCGTGGGACTAATGGAAAAGAAGTCAAGGTCTATTATAAAGGACAACGCGGGGAAGGAATCTATGACGTTGCATTTGATGGGCTGATCCGGAATGTGGAGCGAAGATACCGTGAAACGGGATCGGAGACTATGAAAGCAGAATATGAGAGTTTCATGCAGATCACACCTTGCCGAGAATGTGGCGGACAGCGACTGAAAAAGGGTGCACTTGCGGTAACGGTCGGAGATAAAAATATTTCAGACGTAACAGCAATGTCGATTGAACGGCTTCAGCGGTTTATCAGCAGTCTAGAACTGTCAAAGACGCAGCAGATGATCGGCGGACAGATATTAAAAGAGATCAAAGCGCGCCTGCAGTTTCTTCTGGATGTGGGTCTGGAATATCTGACACTTGCCCGTGCAACAGGAACTCTTTCCGGTGGAGAAGCACAGAGAATCCGGCTTGCGACGCAGATCGGTTCCGGTCTTGTGGGTGTGGCTTATATTCTGGATGAGCCGAGTATCGGACTGCACCAGAGAGATAATGACAAACTTCTCGCAACACTCAAGCATCTCCGTGATCTTGGAAATACACTGATCGTGGTTGAGCATGATGAAGATACCATGTTTGCGGCAGACCAGGTAATCGATATCGGACCGGGAGCCGGAGAACACGGTGGAGAACTGGTTGCCCAGGGAACGGCACAGGAGATCATGAAAGTAGAACGGTCTATCACAGGTGCATATTTAAGCGGAAAGATCAAGATCCCGGTTCCGGAAACCCGTGCAGTTCCGACCGGCTGGATCAAAGTTGTAGGTGCAGCAGAGAACAACCTGAAAAATATTGATGTGAAGTTTCCACTTGGCGTGATGACCTGTGTAACCGGCGTATCAGGTTCCGGTAAGAGTTCATTGGTGAATGAAATCCTTTACAAGAGTATGGCGAAAAAGCTAAACCGTGCCCGTGTGATTCCTGGAAAGCATAAGCGGATTGAAGGACTGGAAATGCTGGACAAAGTGATCGACATTGACCAGTCTCCAATCGGAAGGACGCCAAGATCCAATCCGGCGACATATACCGGAGTATTCGACCTGATCCGGGATCTGTTTGCGGCAACCGCGGATGCGAAGGCGAAAGGCTATAAAAAAGGAAGATTCAGCTTTAACGTCAAGGGCGGACGCTGTGAAGCGTGTAGCGGAGATGGAATCATCAAGATCGAGATGCATTTTCTTCCGGATGTATATGTGCCGTGTGAGGTATGCGGCGGAAAGCGCTACAACCGTGAGACACTGGAGGTAAAATATAAAGGGAAAAGCATTTATGATGTTCTGAATATGACGGTAGAAGAGGCACTTCATTTCTTTGAAAATGTACCGAGTATCCGTAGAAAAATGGAGACACTTTACGATGTAGGACTTTCTTATATTCGTCTTGGCCAGCCGTCTACAACCCTTTCCGGCGGTGAAGCACAGCGGATCAAGCTTGCAACTGAACTGAGCCGGAGAAGCACTGGGAAGACAGTGTACATTCTGGACGAACCGACAACCGGACTTCATTTTGCAGATGTGCACAAGTTGACGGAAATCCTGCGCAGACTCGCGGCAGATGGCAATACGGTTATCGTGATCGAACATAACCTGGATGTGATCAAGACAGCAGATTATATTATCGATATCGGACCGGAAGGCGGTGACAAGGGGGGCACAGTTGTTGCGTGCGGTACACCGGAAGAAGTGGCAGAAAACCCGAATTCATATACAGGAAAATACATCAAAATGATGCTGGACAGAAAATGATACAGAAATCTTAAAAAATCCTGAACTTGAAAAAAAGGCTTCCTATTTATTAAAGATTTGATTATAATAAGGTGAGTATGTGAAAGGGGAATCGTGATGTCAATAGATTTAGGAATTGATTTAGGAACAGCAAGTATCCTCGTTTATGTGAAAGGAAAGGGAGTTGTACTGAAAGAACCTTCAGTCGTTGCCTTTGACAGAGATACCAATATGATAAAAGCAATCGGTGAAGAAGCAAGGCTGATGCTTGGAAGGACACCGGGGAACATTGTTGCGGTAAGACCTCTCAGACAGGGTGTTATTTCCGATTACATTGTCACAGAAAAAATGATCAAATATTTTGTTCAGAAAGCATTGGGAAAGCGTACATTTAAGAAGCCGAATATCAGTATCTGTGTGCCAAGCGGTGTTACAGAGGTTGAAAAAAAGGCAGTAGAAGAGGCTGCTTTTGCAGCCGGTGCGCGGGAAGTACATTTGATTGAGGAACCGGTTGCGGCGGCAATCGGAGCCGGAATAGATATTTCAAAACCATGCGGCAACATGATCGTGGATATCGGTGGTGGTACATCCGACATTGCGGTGATTTCCCTTGGAGGAACTGTTGTGAATACATCATTAAAAGTTGCAGGTGATGATTTTGATGAAGCAATCGTCCGTTATGTCCGGAAAAAGCACAATCTGCTGATCGGAGACAGGACAGCAGAAGATATCAAGATCAAGATCGGAACGACATATCCTCTTGTAGAAGATGAATCAATGGAAGTAAGGGGACGAAATCTGGTAACAGGATTGCCAAAGACGGTTACGGTAACGGCTTCTGAGACCGAAGAAGCACTGCATGAGACTACAAGTCAGATCGTCGAAGCGGTCATTGGGGTTCTGGAGAGAACACCGCCGGAACTTTCCGCGGATATTCTGGATCGTGGAATTGTACTGACAGGTGGAGGTGCGCTGCTTCGCGGGCTGGAAGAACTGATCGAAGAAAGGACAGGCATCAATACGATGACAGCGGAAGACCCGATGAAGGTTGTTGCAATCGGTACCGGTCAGTATGTGGAGTTTATGAACGGAAAAAAAGATTTCTAGTGATAAGCACATGAGAAGGCTGTTTCTGTAGAGAGACAGCCTTTTTAAAAAGGAAAAAAGTATGGAAACAGTAAAAGGTTACGTAGAACACATTGTATTTCGCAATGAAGACAATGGATATACCGTATTTAATTTGAATAATGATGATGGCGATCTGACCTGTGTCGGAAACTTTAACTATTTATCAGAGGGAGAGCTGGTTGAGGTGAACGGAGAATATGTGGTTCACAGTGTATATGGAACACAGCTCCGAGTGCTCAATTATGAGATCAAAGCACCGGAAGATCTGCTTTCGATTGAACGCTATCTGGGATCAGGGGCGATCAAAGGGGTTGGTGCATCTCTTGCCGGCAGGATTGTGAAAAAATTCAGGGAAGACACCTTCCGGATCATCGAAGAAGAACCAGAAAGACTTGCGGAGGTGCGTGGGATCAGCGAACGTATGGCAAGAGAGATCGCTGTACAGGTAGAAGAGAAAAAAGATATGCGGAAGGCAATGATCTATCTTCAGAAATTTGGGATTTCGACGACACTTGCAGCAAAGATTTATCAGTTTTACGGTCCGAAGACCTATCAGGTACTGGAAGGAAATCCATACCAGCTTGCAGATCAGATTCAGGGGATCGGATTTAAGATCGCTGATGAAATCGCAACGAAGATCGGCATTCATTCAGACTCGGATTTCCGTATCCGGAGTGGTATTTTTTATACCTTACAGCAGAGTGTTGCCGAAGGGCATGTCTATCTGACAAAGGACGTGTTGCTTCGTCGGGCATCTGCACTTCTGGAAGTGGAGATTAAGGATATTGAGAAATACCTGATGGATCTGTCGATGGAAAAGAAGATCGTACTCAAAGAATCTGAAGAAGGTCTGCGGGTATACGTGTCCCACTTCTATTATCTGGAACTCAATACCGCGAAAATGCTGCATGATCTGAATCTGGAATATGAAGAAGCCAATGTAGTGATCGAAAAAAAGATCCATCAGATTGAAAAAGAAGCCGAAATGCAGCTTGACGAGAAGCAGGAAAATGCGGTTATGGCGGCTGTGCGGAATGGAATTATGATTCTCACAGGAGGTCCTGGAACCGGAAAAACGACGACAATCAATGCCATGATCGAATATTTTCACAGTGAGAATATGGAAATTATGCTGGCAGCACCAACCGGGCGTGCCGCAAAAAGAATGACAGAGGCAACCGGATGGGAAGCGCAGACGATCCACCGGCTTCTGGAGGTGAACGGTAATCCGGAGGAGGATGAGAACCCGAACCGGAACGGATTTGCAAGAAATGCAGATAATCCACTGGAAACCGACGTGATCATCATCGATGAGATGTCTATGGTAGACCTGCCTCTGATGAATGCACTTCTTACCGCAATTGTACCGGGGACAAGGCTGATCCTGGTAGGGGACTGTAACCAGCTTCCATCAGTAGGCCCGGGAAGTATTTTGAAGGATCTCATCGCATCGGAATGTTTTCCGGTTGTCATGCTGACCCGGATTTTCCGACAGGCACAGGAGAGTGATATTGTGGTAAATGCACATAAGATCAACCGGGGAGAACCGGTTCTTTTGGATAATAAAAGCCGGGATTTCTTCTTCTTGAAAAGACAGGATCCGAATGTGATCATCAGTGTTCTGCTGACACTGATCCAGAAGAAGCTTCCCAAATATGTCAATGCAAAACCATATGATATCCAGGTACTCACACCGATGCGGAAAGGACTGCTGGGAGTGGAAAGGCTGAACAGTATTTTGCAGGAGTATTTGAATCCACCGGAGCCGGGAAAAGCGGAAAAAGAATATGGCGATCACAAATTCCGCGTGGGCGACAAGGTGATGCAGATCAAGAATAACTATCAGCTTGAATGGGAGATCACAACCAAGTATGGACTGACGGTGGATAAAGGGATGGGGATTTTTAATGGCGATATGGGAATTGTCACCGAGATCAATACATATACTGAAACACTGGAAGTTGAATACGATGAAAAGAGAAAAGTAAAGTATCCGTTTGAATTGCTGGAAGAACTGGAGCTTGCCTATGCGATCACCATTCACAAGTCGCAGGGAAGCGAATATCCGGCGGTTGTTATCCCTCTTCTGAGCGGACCGAGACAGCTGTTTCACAGGAATCTTCTTTACACGGCAATCACAAGAGCCAGAAAATGTGTGACAATTGTCGGAAATGACCAGACCTTCCAGGAGATGATCCGGAATACCAATGAACACAACCGGAATACCAGTCTGGCAGAACGGATCCGGGAGTTCTGCGGATAGTTACACAGAAAATGTAGAAAATCAAATCCGAAAAGCGGATGGAAAACTTAAAAAAGGTCAAAGAAACAATTCTGGAACTAATTTATCCCTCAAAATGTCCGTTTTGTGGAGAAATTGTAAGTGCAGGAAAGAAACATTCTACGGAACACAATGGAATCTGCAAGGCGTGCCGTGAAAAACTTCCTTATATTGGTGAAGTAAGATGCATGTGCTGTGGAAAGCCTTTGACAGATCCGACTGAAGAATATTGCTATGACTGTACCAGGCAGAAGCATCTTTTTGTTGATGGCAGAAGTCTCTGGGTGCATAAAGATGCAGTGGAAAATGCAGTTTATGCAATGAAATATCAGAACCGGAGGATTTACGGACAAACGTTCGGAAAAGAAATGGCAGAGCATTTTCTTTCTTATCTATGGGAAAGAAAGATCACCTTGATCGTGCCGGTTCCGCTGCATTCCCGGCGAAAAAGAAAGCGGGGATTTAATCAGGCAGAAATTGTAGCAAAGGTATTATCAGAAAATACCGGAATTGCCATGGATGCAGGTGCTGTTAAGAGAATTAAGGCGACTAGTCCTCAGAAAGAGCTGGGCGATAAAGGGAGAAAACGAAATATCAGGGGAGCATTTGCAGTGCAGAAAAATGTAAAAGGAGAAAATATCGTTTTGATCGACGACATTTATACGACAGGAAGTACCTTAGACGAGGCGGCGAGAGTGCTTAAAAAGGCAGGAGCCGAAAATGTATACTTTTTGACGGTAAGTATTGGACAAGGAATCTGATATTTGTTATACTGAAAGTAATGCATATACGAATAAAACGTATGAGGTGACAAAATGTTAAATGAAAGCAAAGTTAAGCTGATGACAAGGATGGCGATGTACGAAAGCAAACAGGGAGAGGAAGATTTTAAGATTAGTTCTTATTATAAGAAAGATTACCGGAGCTTTCACACCATTGCTACGATCATATGGGTCACGGTCGGCTATGCTGTTGCAGTGGGAATCGGAGTTATTGCTTTTCTGGATGAACTGATGAAAAATCTGAATATGCAGTTTCTTGTGATGCTTGCGGCAGCTGTGATAATTGGATATCTGGTACTTGTTATTTTTTATGGAATCGTTGCTTCCCATTTTTACGGAACCAAACATGAAAAAGCAAGAAAGCGTGTGAAACAATTCAATCACGATCTTACAAGACTGAACAGAATGTATGAAAGGGAGAAACGATAATGAATGATCTGATAGTATGGAGAGATAAATTACAGGAATTATACGCGATGAAATCAATCTATATTGATAAAGCTGTGCAGTTTGTTCTGGCACTGGTTACATTTCTTATGATCAACCAGAATATTGGACTGATGAAAGCGGTGGCGACACCGGTTGTAGCGGTGGCACTGGCAGTAATCTGCACCTTTCTTCCACCGGTTGTAACGGCGTATGTGGCGGCAGGACTTGTAATTGTGCATCTGTTCAAACTGTCTATAGGAGTGGCAGCGGCAGCGGCACTGATCTTTGTGGTAATGTTTATCTTTTACTGCAGATTTACTCCGAAAAAGGCACTTCTTCTGCTGGTCACACCGGTAGCATTTATGCTTCATGTTCCGTATGTGGTGCCGGTTGCCTGTGCGCTTGTACTTGGACCGATTTCAGCAGTACCGGTTGTATTTGGAACGATCATTTACTATATGATCGAATGTGTGAGAACTTCGGCAACAGCGATCACCAGTGCGGATGGAATTACCAGGCAGATTTCGCTGTTTGTGAAGACGGTATTCCAGGATAAGACTCTGTGGATCACTGTGATCGCATTTATTATCTCTATTTTTGTGGTGTATACAGTGCGCCGGCTTTCGGTAGATCATGCGTGGAAAATCGCAGCAGCATCCGGTGCGGTTGTGAATATTGTTGTAATTGTGATCGGAGATATTGTATTCGATATACATACCTCTTATAATATGCTGATCATTGGAAATATTGCAGCAGTCGTGATTGGTTTTATCATGGAATTTTTCCTGTTCTCGGTGGATTATTCCAGAACAGAACGTCTCCAGTTTGAGGATGATGAATATTATTATTATGTAAAAGCCATCCCTAAGATTTCGGTGACAGCTCCGGAGAAGACGGTCAAACATATCAATGAGCGGAAAGAAACAAGTGAGATTGTGGAAACAGAGCCGGAGAGAAGACAGAGGTCGAAGAGTGGGCAGACGGAAAAACCGGCAGTACGCAAAACAAAAACGGCTTCTAAGGTAAAATGGCCAAAGAGTCCGGCAGTTCAGCGACCGACAAGAGTTGGGGGCAATACAGATGAAATCCTTCTTGCACAGAGCCTGAAGGAAGAACTGGATATTCAGAGCATTGTGGAAAATGAACTGAATAGCGATAATAAATAGGGAAATATTATAAAAAACAGGGGTATAAATAACGGATAGAAAAAGGGGGTACACTGTTGAACACAGTATTAACACAGGTTTTAAAAGAATTTGTATCAGAATCGTGGTACTTCCCGCAGATCCGGGTAGTAGATGCTGTTGAGATACTGATTATTACATTTTTATTCTATCAGATTATTCTCTGGATAAAGAATACAAAAGCCTGGATGCTGCTGAGGGGGATTCTGGTTGTTGCATTGTTTATTCTGGTGGCTGCATTTTTTAAAATGTATACGATTTTGTGGATTGCACAGAATTCACTTCCGGTCATGGCAACCGCAGTCGTGATCATTTTCCAGCCTGAGCTCAGAAGAGCATTGGAAAAACTGGGGGAAAAACAATTTGTTCCCAATATGGTAGCACTGGATAAAAGAGGAAAAGATAATGTACGTTTCAGCCAGAAAACGATCGATGGAATCGTAGAAGCATCCTTTGCGATGGGAGCAGTGAAGACAGGAGCACTTATCGTCGTAGAGCAGGCAATCATGCTGACAGAATACGAGAGTACCGGAATCGCACTGGATTGTATTGTATCACCGCAGGTATTGATCAATATTTTTGAACACAACACACCACTTCATGATGGCGCGATCATTGTCCGTGGAGACAGGATCGTATCAGCGACCTGCTATCTTCCATTGTCAGACAATATGGGAATCAGTAAGGAGCTGGGGACCAGACATCGTGCAGCAGTCGGAATGAGTGAGGTGAGTGATGCTCTGATCGTCACCGTATCAGAAGAGACCGGGTATGTATCTGTAGCGATGGGCGGACAGCTTGTGCGCAATGTTACACCGGAATATCTGAAAAAACGTCTGGAATCTATCAGTAAGAAGAGTGTGGAGATCGGACGTTTGAAAAAAATATGGAAAGGATGGAGATCGCATGAAAAGGGCGTTGACTAAAAACTGGGGTCTTAAGTTGTTGGCATTTGTATTCTCTGTCCTTTTATGGATAATTGTTATGAATATTGAAGATCCGGTGGACGAACGGACATTTTCCGGAATCCAGGTGACAGTGACACATCCGGAAATCGTAACAAATCCGGGCAATACATATCAGATTCTGGATGACAGCAGGACGATATCCGTAACAGTAAAGGCAAAACGTTCTATTTTAAATAAAATTAAAACTGATGATATCAGAGCAACAGCGGATATGAAGAATCTGGATGTCAGAACCAGATCCCTGATCCCGATCGATATATCGATCCCTTCTTATGCAGGAAGGTTTGAGGCGACTGCCAACCCGATCAATCTGCGAGTAAGCATTGAACTTGGAAAATCAGAGACTTTCCCGATCACTGCAACCAGTTCGGGAACACCGAGAGACGGATATCAGGTGGGTGAGCTGAAAGCAAATCCGGAGAAGATTAAGATCAGCGGGCCAGAATCAGTAATCGATTCAATCGACAAGGTGGTAGCACTTGTCGATGTTTCAGGACAGTCTAAAGATGAGGAAAAAGAAGCAGAGCTGATTCTTTATGATAACAATGGAAAGATCATAGATTCGACACAGATTGAGAATAACCTGGGAGACGAAGGACTGAAGGTAAAAATCACCATGCTTCAGACAAAGAGTATTCCGGTAGAATTTGATACTTCACTGATCGGTACTGCGAGCGGATATCATTTCAGCGGAATCAGTATCCAGCCGGAAAGCATTCAAATCGTAGGCACAGAGGAGCAACTGGAAACGGTGGATTCTATTGAAATTCCAGCAGAAGAGCTGGCAGAAGATGGTCTGGACCAGACAATAGAGAAGACAGTAGATATCGCCAATTATCTTCCGTACTGGGCAAAGACAGACCAGGATAGCGCAGGAGGCGTACCGATCGTTATAAAGATCCAGGTAGAGAAATTCGGAACTAAGACAGTCGAATTCCCATACAATTCCATTGCGCTGCTGAATGCACCAAAGGATTACAAGGTGTCATATGCAGAACAGGGCAATCTGGAAATTGTTGTGCGTGGTTCTAAAGAGGATCTGGATGATTTTACTCTTGAAAAAGGAAACGTGTCAATCAATCTGAACGATTGCAAGACAGCGGGAACCTATAATGTTCCGATCCAGGTTACACTTCCTGACGGAATTGAACTTGAAGATACGATCAATGTACAGATCACATTGACAAAGAGCAGTGGAGGAGAAAATGATCAGTAAAAAGGTAACGATCAAAAATCCGACGGGATTGCATTTGAGACCGGCAGGACTTTTCTGCAAGATGGCACTGGAATATGAAAGTAAGATCACTTTTCATTACCGGGATACGGAAGGAAACGCGAAAAGTGTTCTGAGCGTACTTGGTGCATGCATTAAGTCCGGAGATACGATTGAGATCGTGTGTGAGGGAAAAGATGAAGAGAAGGCACTTGAAGCGATGGTAGAACTGGTGGAGAGTGGGATTGGAGAATAGCAGGAAAAGCGAATCAGGAGGTATAGAAAAGATGAGCAAAGCTACATTAGTTGTTATGGCAGCAGGAATTGGAAGCCGTTTCGGAGGAGGAATCAAGCAGCTGGAGCCGGTAGGACCAAATGGTGAAATTATCATGGATTATTCGATCTATGATGCAATGGAAGCCGGATTTGATAAAGTGGTATTTGTTATTCGAAAAGATCTGGAAAAGGATTTCCGTGAAATTATCGGAAACCGGATTGAAAAGAAAGTTGAAGTTGCATATGCATTCCAGGAAGTTGATGATATTCCGGAAGCATTTAAAGAAAAATTTGCAGAAAGAACAAAACCATGGGGAACCGGTCAGGCAATTCTCTGCTGTAAGGATGTGGTAAAAGAACCATTCCTGGTAATCAATGCGGATGATTATTATGGAAAAGAAGCTTATGTGGAAGCTTATAAAGAACTTACGGCACCGGAAAAGCAGGCAGATAAAATGCAGATCAGCATGGTTGGATTCGTACTGAAGAACACATTAAGTGAAAATGGCGGAGTAACCCGTGGGGTGTGCAAGGTAGATGATAACCAGATGCTTACAGAGATTGTAGAGACATCCAATATTGTTAAGACTGCAAATGGTGCTGCCGTAGCAGAAGATGGTGTGGAAAAACCGATTGATGCGGATACACCGGTTTCTATGAATATGTGGGGACTCAGGCCAGAGTTCTTTGAAATTCTTGAAAAAGGTTTCGCAGAATTTGTAGCAGCACAGGAAGAAGGAAATCTGAAGGGAGAATATCTGCTCCCAACGATTATCGGAGATCTTCTGAAAGAAGGAAAAGTCGAAGTAAAAGTGCTGAAATCACATGATAAGTGGTTCGGGGTGACTTATAAAGAAGATAAAGAACTGGTTGTGAATGAAGTGAAGGCGCTGGTTGAAAAGGGATTGTATCCGGAGAAGTAAATAGTGTGAGATACAGGAAAGGGCGAGCCACATGATTGGTAATTGTGGGGCTTGCCTTTTTATGAAATATGAGGGTATGGGAAAGGAAAAAAATGAGAGTAAGGCAGAGAATTATTGTAGCTTTATTGATTCTTGCAATGGGAACAATGAATGTAGGAACATTGTCAGTATATGCGACAGAGACAGAGAACCAGAATGTGATAAAAGAAGAAAAAACAAAGCCGGAAAGTGAAGAAAAAGATGAGGAAAAACCTGTACAGAAAACTGAGGCAGACGAATCAACCGTGGACGGGTCAATAGAAGGAGGATCAATGGCGGATGAACCGGCAGTAGATGAGCCGACAGAGGATGAATCTACTACCGATGAAGCAACGGGAGAGAATCCAGAGACTATACCAGAGGAAAAAACAACAGAAATTGCTCCAGAACAGCAAGGGGAAAAACAAGATGATAAAAAAGAAGTGGAACTTGTTAGTGGAGTATACAAAATTCAGTTAGAAGCTAATAAGAACTATGTATTGGATGTAGCGGGAGGAAGCACTGCAAATGAGGCAAATGTCCAGATTTACGCCAATAATGAAACAGATGCACAAAAATGGTATATTACAAAGGCGGAAGATGGATGGTATCGGATAAAAAATGTGCAATCTGGAAAATTGCTTTCCAGCAAATCTAAAGAAGCAAAAATTGGTGAAAATATTAACCAGAATCAGCAACAGGAATCATTTGGTCAACGATACAAGTTTTATGAGACGGGAAGTGGAAGCTGTTACATTACCACGGAGAGTGGAACTGTACTGGATGTATCAGCAGGAAGAATTGCAAATTCATCCAATGTGCAACTCTATGGATTAAATAAAACGGTTGCACAAAAATGGTGTTTTGCGAAAGCAAGATCGACATTTGGTGAAGATGCAGAGAAGCAGATTGCAGATGGTTATTATACGATCAATATGAAAACGGCAGGTAACTTGGGTTTTGATGTCGCAAATTACAGTAATGCAAACGGTGGAAATGTACAGTTGTGGGGACAAACACCGAATGCGGCACAGATTTTCTATATTAGTAAAAATGAAGATGGCTGGTATACAATCAAGAATTTTGCGTCAGGGAAAGTGTTGGATGTGTCAGCAGGGAAAAATGCAAATGGAACAAATATCCAACAATGGGATGCAAACGGAACGGCAGCACAGAAATTTAAGTTTTACGAAGATGCACAAGGAAGAATCCGAATCTTATCTGCAATCGGAAGCAGAAAAGTTCTTGATATCAGTGCCGGAAAATTGAAGAATGGCGGTAATGTACAAATTTATACATATAATGGAAGCAATGCACAGAATTTTGTGATCGAATCCTGGAAGGCACCAGGAAATTACAAGGCAATACAAGCTGGAAATTATCGCCTTTATCCGGCAGCAGCATCAGGTCTTAGCATAGATGTTCAGGGTGCATCAAATAGTGACGGCGGTAATGTACAGATTTATTCGACAAATGGTACGGGTGCACAAGAATGGAAAATTATTCCTAACGGAGAATGGTATTATCTGAAAAATGTAAATTCAGGCAAAGTTCTGGATGTTAAAAATGGTTCGGGAGCATTCGGAGTAAATTTGCAGCAATGGTCAGTAAATGGTAGCGCGGGTCAGTTGTTTCGTTTCTATGAGAATGGGAATGGCAGATACTATATTATGGCAAAGACGGGAAGAGTAATTGACTGTGCAGGCGGTAGTCTGAAAAGCGGAACTAATCTTCAGATCTACGCATTCAACGGAACAGCGGCACAGCAGTGGATGATCGAAAAGGTTGTATTATCTGTATCTCAGATTGCTAATATTGCAGATGGATATTATTTGTTCAAGTCCGGAGATTTGTGTATGGAAGTTACAGATGCTTCTAAGGATAATCAGGCAAATGTTGGACTTGGAACTGTAAATGAGGGAGAACACCAGATTTTTAAGATCACAAATAAAGGAAATAACTGGTATGAAGTTGAGAATCTTAATAGTGGAAAGGTTTTGGATGTAACAAATGGAAGCAATGCAGATAAAACGAATTTGCAGCAGGTTGATGCAAATGGAAGTATGGCACAGCGATTCAGATTTTATTCGGCAGGAACCGGAAACTATTATTTGAAATCACAGCTTGGAACGATGATTACTGCGGATAAAGAAAATGCCAATATTTATCTTGGAAATGCAGTACTTTCAAATGAACAGAAATGGCAGATGAAACGGGTTATCCCAAAAGGAGTAGAAATTAGTGTATCGAATGGTAATTATCGGATTTTCAGTTCATTAGCTAACCGAATGGTCCTGGATATATCGAACGGAAGCAGAAATAATGGGGCAAATGTACAGATATGGTCAGATAATGGTACGATGGCTCAGAGCTTTTATATCAGTAAAGAAAGTGATGGATGGTATAACATTAAAAATAATAGTTCAGGAAAATATCTGGATGTAGATAATGGAAATGAAGCATCGGGAACGAATTTAAAACAGTGGCAAAAAAATGGAAGTTCTGCACAGAAATTCAAATTTTACGATGCCGGTGATGGTAAAATAATGATCAGGTCAAAACTTGGGACTTACATTGATGTGTCAGGAGGAAATTGCTACAATGGTGCAAATGTATGGCTTTATCAGGAAAATGGATCTAATGCTCAGGTCTGGAGCTTGAAGAAGGCATATACAAAACAAACATTAGACAGTACGCTTGGAGTTAGTGGAAGGACAATTCAGGAAGAACTGGCGGCACATGTAAATGACAGATACTATTTAGGGACACATTATTGTGGAGAATACACGATTCCCGACCGATGTATGCATCCAAATGGATCGCCAGGATATAACAATTATACAGGACTTAACTGCACAGGATTTATTGCATTTGTTGTAGGAAAATGTGGTGGAGATCTTGGAATGATTGCAAGAATGGGACGAAATGGTGGATATACAAATGGTTCTAACTGGTATAAATATCTGAAATCTGTTAATGTAGAGTGTTATGCGTACAATTCTATTGCTGAATTACTCCGAAATGGACGTGCGGAAAAAGGTGATATTATGTATAAAGAACCAAAAAACTGGAACTGGGGAGAAGACTGTCACCTTGCATTTTTCTGGGGAGACACAGCATGGGATAATAAATTCTGGCATTCGCTGGAAGATGGAAATCAAATTTCACCACTTCAGGTCGAAAATTATGCAAATACATATTATTTAATTAAGACAAGAAAATAGACAAAAATTGTGAACTATTGTATAATAGATAAGATTAAGAAAGGAGGTGTGAGATGAGAAAAGTATTGGTATTTGTAATGGCATTGAGTCTCAGTGTTATGCTCTTGGGATGCAGTGGTACAGATACTTCAAAAGAAGTAACGGATACGACGCAAGATGCAAAGCAAGAGGAAAAGCAAGATACCAGTCAGGAAAAGACAGAACCAACGCAGGACAAAACAGAACAAAAGGATGAGCAAGTGGAAGAAAATGACAGCAAAGAAGAAGACAGCGGAGACCATGAAGCTCAGGATCAGATTCTGAAATTATATTATATATCCGACAGTGAAGAAATCGAATGCGCAGAGATCAGAACAAATCTGCTTCAGACAACAGATATCTGGAACGGCTTAATAGGGGAAGGCGTTCTTAGCAGTGAATGCAAGATGAACAGCTGCAATGTTGATCAGGAACAGAAAACAATCGATCTTGATGTGGATTCCGGAACTGGTTCTTACATCAGAGGTATGGGGACGACAGGAGAAGAACAAATACTCACATGTATTAAAAAGTCTTTCCTGAAAACGTATGAATGTGAACGACTTAAGATTACGGAAAACGGGCAGCCTTTAGAAACCGGACATACCGTACTTAAAGGATACATGACAGCAGATGAGTAAGAGAAGAGGAGTATATAATGAAGAACTGGTTGAAAAAATGCAGTGTGGCATTGCTGGTCTTTTCAATGATTGGTACAACAATGCCGGTATATGCGGCGGATGCGCCAGCTGCAAAAACACAGACGACAACAGAGGACCAGACAGAAGAGCCGAAGTCTGAAGTACAGGCAGAAGAATCACAGGTAGAAGAACCACAGCAGCAGGAACAAACTTCGGAAGAACAACAATCAGTTGATGAAAATGTTGAAGGGGAACAGGATGTTCAGGAGCAGGAAGCGCCAGAGCAGGAAACGACAGAACAGGAAGCCCAACCAGAAGAAAGCAGCATGAATTATGCTTACGTGGAAAGTCCATATCTGCAGACACCGGAGACACAGCGAATTGTTGTATCCTGGGGAACAGAAGACGAGTACATAGAGCAGATGGTACTTCATGTACGAAAAGATGATGATACCTGGGAAGACTGGTGTATCAGTAGATCGGAAGGAAATCTGTATCTGTTTGAAAAGTATTACGAAGATGAGTATCAGAGTGGAACCTATGAAGTTGTTTCTATCAGTGTAACAGAAAATGGAGAAACTACAGATTATGCGCTTGCAGACCTTAAGATGGAAGCGAAGTTCGGAGTTAATCAGGAATATGATGGAATCGATGAACTTCAGCCGGTTGATGAAGAACAGGAAGAAGCGGCAGCGAAAGATGCAGTTGGTATTTCGGTTTCTACATTGAATGAAAATGGAACAATCGAAGAACAGAACAGTATCGAGGATGCACTTGATGCTGCACGGACAGATGTCCTTGCATCAACTCCGGCGATGATGTCGCTTGATGATGATTCTGGAATCAGTACACAGGCTGCAAGATCAGGCAAGATTGTTGTGGCACTGGATCCAGGACATGATGACAGAGATGCAGGAGCAAGCTATTACGGTTTACGAGAAGAGGCACTCACCTTGAAGATTGCTAATTATTGTAAGGAAGAGCTTGAAAAATATGCCGGAGTAGAGGTGTACATGACAAGGACATCTTCGAAGTGTCCTTATCCGAATGAATCACCGGCAGGTGGATGTATTACGGCGAGAGCAAATGCAGCGGCAAAAGCAGGGGCGAAGATATTTGTCAGTTTTCATCTGAATGCAGCATCATCAGCAGCAAAAGGTGCAGAGGTTATTATTCCAAACTATAACTGGAAATCAGAGGTAGGTGCACAGGGAAGAGAGCTTGCAACTAAGATTTTGAATGAACTTTCATCAATCGGATTGTATAACCGTGGATTGTACTATAAAACGGGAACAGATCCAGAATACAAATACCCGGATGGTTCACTGGAAGACTGGTTTACGGTTCAGGTTGCGAATAAGAGAAATGGAATCCCGGGAATTATCGTTGAGCATGCTTTCCTCACAAACAGTGGAGATGTCAATAACTTCTTAAATAATGAAGCAGGTCTGAAAAAACTTGGTGTTGCGGATGCAACAGGAATTGCAAAATATCTGGGACTTGCCAAGACGGGTGAAAGAGTGAATGTTGCGGAAGGTACTTATGTATTTAGCAGCGCATTGAATGCGAATAAGGTTCTTTCGATTCAGAATGATGGATTTGCAGATCAGACAGCAGCGGTGCTGAATGATAAGAGTGATACATCTGGACAGCGGTTTGAAATCAGAAGTGCAGGAAATGGATATTATACGATTACGGCAGAGCATTCTGGAAAAGCGTTGGATGTGGTTGGAGCGTCGACTGTATCTGGAACAATAGTGCAACAGTTTACAGCAAACGGAACAGATGCGCAACTCTGGTATTTTACAGATGCAGGAAATGGGGATTATACGATTCATTCAGTGTTAGGAAATTGCTTGGATGTATGGAATGCTGGAACATCTAATGGAACAAAGATAGATTGTTTTGAATATAACGGAACAAACGCACAAAAATGGAAACTTACAAAAACAGAGTCAAAGCCGTTAGAAAATGGTACATATTCAATTACGAATTCATCAACCAATAAAGTGTTGAGTGTGAATGGAAGTTCTACAGCAGATTCAGCAAATATATGTGTTGGTGAAAATCAGAATTTGGCATCCCAAAGATTTGAACTGACATATATCAGTAATGGATATTATAAAATGATTGCAGAACATTCAGGAAAATCATTGGATGTAGATAATGGAAGCAGTAATAACGGAACGAATTTAAAACAATATACATATAATCAAAATAATGCACAGCTTTGGAAATTTGTAAAATTATCTGATGGAAGTTATTATATACGTTCGAAACTGGGAACAGTAGTTGGGGTTGAAAGGTCGTCAATAAATGTAAATATGCAGTCGATAAATCAATCAGGTGCAGAGAAGTGGAAGTTTGCGAAAACGGAAAATAAACCGCTAAAAGACGGGGAATATATAATAACAAGTGCGTCAGCAATACAGTTAGTTGCAACAGAAAGCAATGAAAATGTACAATTAGATAAATTTACAGAAAGTGAAAATCAGAAATATGAAATTACCTATGTAAGTAATGGATATTATAAAATCAGTGAAGCGGCTACGAAAAAAGTTTTAGATGTATATAATGGAAGTACTGCACCGGGTACAAATATACAGACATATGATTGGAATGGATCAGATGCACAGTTGTGGAAATTTGTAAATGCTGGAAACGGCAGCTATTATATACGCTCTAAGTTAGGATTGGTAGCTGATATCGCAAATGGTGCGATCACATCAGGTACAAATATTCAAGCATTTAATATTAATTATACAAATGCACAAAAGTGGGTTATTAGTGCAAATAATGCTGGTGAAACGGAAGAATCTATAAAAGAAGGAGTATACATAATTCGTAATATGGCTGATGGAAATCAAGTGTTAGATGTACAAAACGAAAGTATGTCTAATGGTTCAAATATTCAGATATATAATGAAAAAAATGTATCAGGGCAAAGATTTAAAATTTCGTATGTTGGAAATGGTTATTATAAAATAATTTCTGATTTATCAGGGAAAGTATTAGATGTATCTAATGGTTCAAAAGAAGAAGGTGCGAATATTCAAGCATTTATCTGGAATGGATCGGATGCTCAGTTATGGAAATTTGTTAAGGCAACGGATGGAAGTTGTTATATTGTTTCTAAGACAGGAAAAATACTTGGGTTAAATCAAAATAAAGCGGTGGCTGGTGCTAATGTACAAACTGCTATTAATGTAGGAAACAGTGCGCAAAAATGGAAATTGGAATCAAAAAACGATAGCATTATTTCAAATGGAACTTATTATATAAGATCATCGAATACGTCAAAATTGGTAATGGATATTAATGATGGAAGTACAAAAGACGGTGCAAATGTTCAAATTTATGATTTCAATGGAACAGATGCTCAGCAGTTTGAGATTACGTATATATCAGATGGATATTGTAAAATAGTTGCAAAAAATTCAGGGAAGACCTTAGAATATAATAAAAGTACGAGTGTAGATGGTGCTAATGTTTATCAAAATAAGTGGAAAGGAACAGAAAATCAATTATGGAAAATAATAATTATTGATGGAAATTATTATTTTCAATCTAAAGTTGGTGGAATTATTGAAGTACAAGGTGGAATCTTAAAAAAAGGAATAAATGTACAGACATACTCATGGAACGGAACAAATGCACAGAAGTGGAAATTAATAGAGGTGAATGAGTCAAGCGGAGTTAATATTCCAGAAGGAACGTATATGATTCAATCTGTGGCTAATGATTCGTATGTTCTTGATATTGATAATGGGGACGTAAAAGATGGAGCAAATGTTCAGTTGTTTAAAAATAATAATACTTGGGCACAGAAATATATTATAAAATCTGTTGGAAATGGGTATTATAAAATTCAATCGAAAGCTACTGGAAAGGTATTAGATGTAACAGATGGGTCAATGTATTCTGGTATAAATGTACAACAATTTTCATGGAATGGTTCAGCAGCGCAATGTTGGAAATTTGTTGATGATGGTACAGGTAATTATTATATTAAATCGAAATTGGGTACTGTTTTGGAAATTCAGAATGGTGTAATTAAGTCTGGAAGCAATATTCAAACTTATGCATTAAATGAGACAATTGCTCAAAAATGGAAGTTTACAAAAATTGATGAATATGTTGATGTTAAAGAGGGAATATATACTGTGCAATCAGCGCTTTCGGATAATAAAGTACTGGACATTGCGAATGGGTCAACAGAAAATGGAGCTAATCTTCAGATCTTTGATAAAAACGGTACAATGGCACAGAATTTCGAGATTAAACTAGTTTCAGATAAAGAATATGAAATTATATCTCAGAAATCGGGGAAAGCTTTGGACGTAGCAGGAGGTTCATCATTATCTGGAACAAATGTGTGGCAATATGATAGGAATAATTCTAATGCACAGAGATGGCATTTTGTTAATGCAGGAAACGGATATTATTACATAGAATCTAATCTTGGAACAGTATTGGATGTTAGTAATGGTGATGTGAAAAACGGAACAAATGTACAGGCTTTTTCTTGTAATCAAAGTAGTGCGCAACAATGGAAATTAGTAGAGTGTTCAAAAAATAGTGAGTTGTATTCAATAATGGGTACGACAAGCACAACTGTAAGCCAAATGGTTAACTTTTTTAATGATAAAGGTGGCAAATATCCATATTATGGTAATAGTGTTGCACCAACTATTAAAGATTTTTGCAAGATTTATATTGATGAATGTAATATAGAAGGTGTAAAAGCGGAAGTCGCATTTTCACAGGCTATGATGGAAACTGGATTTTTAAGATTCGGTGGTGATGTAAAGAAAGAACAGTATAATTTTGCTGGTCTTGGAGCAACTGGTGGTGGAAATCCAGGTAATAGTTTTGAATCTATTCGAATTGGTATTCGTGCACAGGTACAGCATTTGAAAGCATATGCATCAACAGAAGGCTTGAAACAGACTTGTGTTGATGGGAGATATAAATATGTGACAAAAGGTGTTGCTCCATATGTAGAGTGGCTTGGTCAGAAAGAAAATCCGATAGGAGCTGGATGGGCTACAGGAGTGAATTACGGTTATAATATTGTTAATCTTTATATTAATCCATTATTGAATACAAATAAATAGTGAGTTATAATAGGGTTTTGCATGATGAATAAAAATGCAAAACCCTATTTTTAGTCTAATAATAGAGGATAAATATTGTATCTTAGAGTGAAATTTGGTATGCTATAAGATAGAGTTAAAAATACTGTAATTTTTTGTAACAATTTAGTATTGTGCAAATGGAGGTTGAGTATGAAAAAAGGATGGAGACTTCAAAATTCCAGAAGCAGAATGATTGCACTATTTATAGTGGATATGCTCACGGTTGTTTTGGATTCTTATTTGGCAATTATTTTACGTTTCAAGTTGGATAATATATGGGTGCCAGAAGAGTACATGAATAGTGTGGAACATTATCTGATTATTAATGTGATAACGACGGTGATTATCTTTTTACTGTTGAACCTGTATAATCGAGTGTGGTCATATGCTAGTTTGTATGAGATGTTACTTATTATTGGTGCGGCGATGCTTTCAACTGCATTTCAGGCATTTGGATTCAGTTTATTATATTTACCAATTCCAAGAAGCTATTATTTCTTCTACTTTATTTTGCTTAGTATTACAACGTTGATTACACGTTTCTCTTATCGGATTTTGCATACGATGGAGAATGGGTTGAAAAAGTCAGTAAAACATGCTCGTAATACAATTGTAATTGGAGCAGGTGAAGCTGGAAATATGATTATCAAAGAATTGAAAAGTAGCAAATATTTGAATCAGAAAGTTGTATGTGTTATAGATGATAATCCATCAAAAAAAGGAAAATATATTCATGGAATCCGAATTGTCGGTGGAAGGGATATGATTCAGGAAGCTGCAAAAAAGTATGATGCAGAAGAAATTATTCTGGCGATTCCATCAGCAGGAACAAAAGCTACTCGTGAGATTCTGAGAATTTGTAATCTTACAGAATGTAAACTTAAGATATTACCGGGAATGTATCAGCTGATTAATGATGAAGTGGGAGTCTCAAATTTACGAGAAGTATCGATTGAAGATTTACTTGGAAGAGATACAATCGAAATTGATATGGAAAGTGTTGGGCAGTATGTAAGTAATAAGCGTGTATTGGTTACAGGCGGTGGTGGATCCATCGGAAGTGAGCTTTGTCGACAGATTGCTTCACATAATCCAAAACTTCTTATTATATTTGATATTTATGAGAATAATGCTTATGATATCCAACAGGAATTGATTCGCAAGTATCCAAATTTAAAGCTAGAAGTGTTGATTGGTTCTGTTAGAAATACGAGCCGAATTGAAAGCGTAATGGAATATTATCGTCCAGATGTGGTTTTTCATGCAGCTGCCCACAAACATGTACCACTTATGGAAGACAGCCCGAATGAAGCAATCAAAAATAATGTGTTCGGAACTTATAAAACCGCAAGAGCAGCAGATAAGTTTGGTGTAAAAAAGTTTGTACTTATTTCTACGGATAAGGCGGTTAATCCAACGAATATTATGGGGGCTTCTAAGCGGATGTGTGAAATGATTGTGCAGACATTTAGTAAATATTCTAGGACGGAATATGTGATAGTTCGATTTGGAAATGTGCTTGGAAGTAATGGAAGTGTTATACCGCTTTTTAAGAAGCAGATGGAAGCAGGAGGCCCTGTGACAGTTACACATCCGGATATTATTCGATATTTTATGACAATTCCGGAAGCGGTTTCTCTGGTGTTACAGGCAGGAGCGTATGCCCATGGTGGAGAAATTTTTGTATTGGATATGGGAGAACCAGTAAAAATAGCTGATCTTGCAAAGAATCTAATCAGACTTTCGGGCTATACACTTGGTGTCAACATGGAAATTAAATATACTGGATTAAGACCAGGTGAAAAATTGTATGAAGAATTGTTGACAAAAGAAGAAGGACTTCAGAAAACGGCGAATAATTTAATATTTATTGGCAAACCATTAGAATTTGATGAGGTACATTTCCTTAGTCAGTTAAAAGAACTTGAAAAGGCGGCAATGGAAGAAAGTCCGAATATTAAGGAAAAAGTTGCGAACATGATTTCGACATATCATATTAGACCTGAAGATAAAAAAAGAGACAGTGAGGCTTTTCAGGAACTGGTAAGCTTGGGAAGAATTAGTCATGAAGGACCAAGTGTGAAAACGGAACATAAACCTATTTGAAAGTTTTAAGTTTAGGAGGAAATGGATTATGAAGATGTCATTAGTAGTACCATGCTATAATGAAGAAGAAGCGATTCCTATTTTTTATAGAGAAGCTTTGAAAGTAATAGAAGAATTAAAAGATGAGTTTGAATTTGAGTTTTGCTTTGTGGATGATGGAAGCAAAGATGGAACGCTACGATGTTTTAAAGATTTACGGGCAAAAGATGATCGGGTACATTATGTGTCTTTCTCACGCAATTTCGGAAAAGAATCAGCATTGTATGCGGGTTTGCAGCTTTCAACAGGTGATTATGTAGCAACATTAGATGTAGATTTGCAAGATCCCCCATCATTATTACCGAAAATGTGGGAAACTATTAAAGAATCAGAAGGAAAGGAAGATTATGATTGTGTAGCTACGCGTAGGGTAAATCGGGCAGGTGAGCCACCAATCCGATCATTCTTTGCAAGAATGTTTTACAGGATCATCAATAAAATGTCATCTACAGAAATTGTAGACGGTGCAAGGGATTTTCGATTGATGAAGAGGAAAATGGTAGATGCTATTTTGCAAGATGCAGAGTATAATCGATTTACAAAAGGAATTTATAGTTGGGTAGGTTTCCACACAAAATGGATTGCTTTTGAGAATGTAGAAAGAAGTGCAGGGGAAACAAAATGGTCCTTCTGGAAGTTATTTTTATACTCAATAGAAGGAATTTTGGCATATTCGACTGCTCCGCTTGCGATGGCTTCAGTATTTGGAATTGTATTTTGTGGAGTTTCTTTTGTGTCAATGTTAGTAATAATTATTAGAGCATTAGCTTTTGGAGATCCTGTTGCAGGATGGCCATCTTTGGTAACAATAATTTTCTTTTTGGGTGGAATACAGTTATTGTGTCTTGGTATTATGGGATTATACTTATCGAAGACATATCTGGAAACAAAGAAACGTCCGATATATATAGTTCGGGAAAAAGAATAGTGGTTAGTTGCAAATCTTTTATAGTAACTAGGTGATTTTATCAGAGGAAGGAGATAAGGTGTATTTTCATCTTTAGAAATTATGTCTAACAAAGAAAGAGTAGAATGGATTGATTGTGCAAAGGGTATTGCAATTATTCTGGTAATTATTGGTCATACAGTATCATATGGAAAATATGGTAGTAATTTAAGGGGAATGATATTTTCTTTTCATATGCCACTATTTTTTATATTAAGTTGTACAACATTTAAATGTTCTAATGATCTTAAACAATATAAGTTTAAGGTACAACATGCAAGTAAACATTTAATTATTCCGGTAGCAGTAGTCTTTGGATTGGGAATTTTGATTGAATTAATTAAAAATATATATTTAATATTTGATATAGATTTTTGGAAACAAGAATTATATTGCTGGATTTTTTCGTGCGGTGTAGATACACAATTTAATGGTTTTACAGTAAAAGGAATTGGAATCCCATGGTTCTTTTTTGCGTTATTCATAGGAAGGTCAATATTTGATTATCTTCATTTGGCTTTTGAAGAAAAAAAATTGAGTGTAATAGTATGGCTTTGTTGTGGGATAGGTATCGCATTTGGAAGTATTCAATGGCTTCCGTTTTCCATGGACATTGCTTTGGCAATTATGCCTTTTTTTTATTACGGTTATAGACTGAAAAAGAAAGATATGTTTAAATCGGCGACAAAAAATATGGCTATTTGGGGAATTACATGGATTGTTTCACTGCTTATTACATTTCCAGATTATAATAATTGGACATATTTAGAACTTGCAACAAGAAGATATAATTTATTTCCAATTTGTTATTTGACGGCAATTTCTGGAACAATGTTTGTTAGTGAATTTAGTGTAGTGGTTACCAATAAAATAAAAAGAATTATAAAACCGGTTGTGTACTTTGGAAGAAATTCTTTGTATTTATTATGTGTACATATTATGGATTATAATTGGTATAATCTGTGGAATGTAGAAGGTCATCAGTTTTATTCGGCAATAAAAAGAACGATATTAGATTTGTTGTTTTTTATTATATTGATGTATGGAATAAAGTTGGTAAAGATTATGACAAAATCTGGGAGAAAATAGTTTTATGAATGAAGTAAAAAAGAAGATATCATATAAAACAATAGTTTGCAATATCTTTTTGACAATTTTGATTTATGTAGTATTGTGCATGGTAACTAATGTTTATCCGTTTGGATCAAAGAGTAATATGATGTGGGATTTGAATATCCAGTATGTAGATTATTTTGCATATTTTAAACAGGTTTTATCGGGAAACGCACATATAGGGTATACTTTTTTAAAGTCGCTAGGCGGAAATGCAATTGGGATTTTTGGATATTATTTGGCATCTCCTTTAAATTTGTTAGTAGTGTTTTTTGATATAGAAAATCTACAAATGTTTGTTTTTGTAATTACACTTATCAAACTTGTTTTAATAGCAGTAGCATTTAATTTCTTTTTAAATGAAAGATTTAAAAATCTTGATAAGGGATATGTGATTATTGCAACAATGTCATTTGTGTTTTCACAGTATGTGATAGGTCAGATGACAAATATTATGTGGCTGGATGGAGTGTATCTTCTTCCAATTATGATGTGGGGAGTATATAAGTTTGTTTGGGAGGATAAAAAAGGAGTACTTTTTATTACGGTGGCAATAAGTATTCTTTTTAATTGGTATACGGGATACATGAATTGTTTATTTATTCCATTTTATTTTTTGTTAGAAGAATGCTTGAAAGAAAGAAATGAGAATAAATTACAGTTAAAAGTATTGACACTAAAAGGAATTAGATTTTGTATTATTGAGGCGGGGGGTGTGTTGGCAAGTTCGGCGCTATTTCTTCCTGTTGTATATTGTTTGCTTCAGGGAAAAGGACAAATGGAAGATAATATATTTCAATTTGTAACAAACGGTAATCTTTTAGAAATTCTAAATGGTTTTATGATAGGTCATGTGGGAAACAATACTCATATCATATTGTATTGTAGCGAATTTATTTTTTTGGCAGTTATTCTTTTCTTTATGAACGAAAAAATAAAAAAATATGAGAAAAAGTATATTGCTTTATTACTCCTGTTTTTGATAGCAGGATGTTTCTTTAAGCCATTAGAGAATGTATGGAATGGATTTAGGTATGCGACATCATATTATTATCGATTTAGTTACATAGCGACAATAATGTTGGTTTATACAGCTGTCTATGGATTGAATATACAAAAAAGATTGTATTCTAAAAAGATGACAAAAATCGTTGCAGGTATTATTGGTATTTGGCTATTAGAAGATTTGATTCAGAAAACAGATGAAAAATATTTATGGCTATCAATTTTGATTATGGTAATTTATGGAGCCCTTTTTGCATACAGTAGAAACAAAGAAAAAGTTTGTAAAAACTTAATTTATATAATAGTGTTTGTTGAGATAGTGTTGAATGGAAGATATATTATGATGACGACTTACACGAATGATGCGAAGGATTATCAAAAATATGTTACAAATGAACAAGCTTTAATTACGAAAATTAAGCAAGAAGATAAATCATGGTATAGGATTGATGAAACGACAAAAAGGGCGGGAATTGCAAATGTAAATGAAGGCATGGCATATAATTATTATAGTATTGCACATTATAGTTCTGCTTATGATGTAGAAGTAAGTCAGTTTCTGACGAATATGGGATATAATACAAACGTTAACGTAACTACATTTGATGAGCCTATATTGCCGGTAGATAGTTTGTTAGGATTAAAATATTTATTATCTGAAAGTGAATATGCAGGTTATGAAAAATTGAGTTCATATGTTGCTGGCAATGGTAAAGAAGTATATAAAAATAATTATGCGCTTAATTTAGTAATTCCGGTGGCTGGAAGTATTACAAAAGAATTAAACGGAGAAAATCCTTTTGATAGAATAAATGATTTATATTCAAAAATACTAGGATATCAAGTTGAAATCTTTAAGCCAATTGATAATGTTATAAGGGAAGTGGAAGATGGAAGCATAGAAATTACAACAGTAGGAAATAATGCAAATGGAATTGTATATGGATGCATGAATTCTGATATTTCAGATGTAACGTTAAGTGTGGATGGAAATGAAAGATGTACTTATAATGGATGGTTATCTAGATATGTGTTTAATATCGGAAAAAGTAATGAAATTCATCAAATTAAATTTAAAAAAAATGAAGAGCTAACATCTGATCGTGTACAATATAAATGCTATTATTTAGATTTAGATAAATTTCAAGAGATTATTGAAGGACTTCAGAATATTTCAATTAAAAACGAAAAAGTTGAAGATGGAAATGTAAGTTTTGTGTATCAATGTAATACGGATGGGAAAATTATGCTTTCTGTTCCGTATGAGCAAGGATGGAATGCTACTGTCAATGGAAAGAAAGTAACTATTGAAAAAGGAGCAGCTACATTTATTGTTTTACCGGTAAATAAAGGAATGAATAAAATTGTGTTAAAATATACTATTCCATGGCTTAAGCAGGGAATTGCAGTTAGCATTATTACTATAGGTATATTTTTATTTATATGGTATTTGGAAATAAGAAAAAAGAAATTGATGGAACGATAAATTTGACAAAGATAGTAGTATTTGATATAATCTTTCCATCTAAGAAAGTATGTAGTATAATTAAGTAATCAAAATAAAAGTTGGTGATTCAGATAAAACTAAATATCTGTAAAACCAACTTTTTTTGAGAAAAATATTGTTTATATAAGTTAGGAGAATAATGAACGAGAAGACATTAACAGTAACAATTCCAAGTTACAATGTAGAAGCATATCTGGAAGACTGTCTGGAGTCTTTTGTGAATTCCGAAGTTATGGATGATATTGAAGTATTGATTGTGAATGATGGTTCTAGTGATGATACTGCAAAAATTGCACAGCGATATGTAGATAAGTATGAAAATACATTTCGGTTGATCAATAAAAAAAATGGTGGACATGGTTCAACAATTAATACTGGGGTTCGAGAAGCAAAAGGAAAGTATTTCAAGGTTGTTGATGGGGACGATTGGGTAGATACAAGAAGCTTTATTCGTCTTGTAGAGATTTTGAAAGAAAGTGATGCAGATATTGTTGCATCAAATTATACCTGGATTAACCATACGACAAGATTACCAGAAAAAAGACAAGAATATCCATTTGAAAAAATAGAGTATAATAAGTTATATAAGTTTGAAGATATTGTAGGAAAAACAATTATTGATATGCATGCAACTACAGTGAAAACAGAGCTATTCAGAAAAGCAAATGAACAGATTGACGAGCATACTTTTTATGTAGATGTGGAGTTTATTGCATTTCCGATTCCATATGTAAGGACAGTATATTTTATTGAAGATCCGGTTTACCAATATCGTCTGGGACTTCCTGGACAAAGCATGTCTATTCAGAAAATGCAGAAGAATCTAAAAAATCATTTACGGGTTCTGATGCGACTTAATCAGTATTGCAAGAAAGCTGAAACTATTGCACCAACAGCTAATTTGGAATATATAAGAGAGTTGACTGCAACGATTCTTACCAGTCAGATGAAGATTTATATAAGTTTCCCGCTGAAAAGCGGCATGAAGAAGGAAGCAATGAAATTAGATGCATATTTTTACCATAAAAACAGAGAAGTTTATGACAGGGTGAAAAATCCAGCTGTTCTGTTTTTGAGAAAAACTAAATATGCAGCATTTCCTCTGGCTGTTCTTGCATTTAAAAGACGTAGAGATAGTTATTAAGGAGATTATAAAAATATGAATGAGACAAAGGATAGAATAAATACATTTTTTCAATATAAGGATTTGTTACGTGAGCTCGTAGTAAGAGATGTGAAATTAAAATATCGTAGAAGTTTTTTGGGATATTTATGGAGTATTTTAAATCCTTTACTGATTATGATTGTAATGACGTTGGTATTTTCGCAAATGTTCAGGCAGGGAATAGAAAATTATCCAGTATATCTGTTGGCAGGACAAACCTTATTTGATTTCATGAATTCGTCAACACATATGTCAATGTATTCAGTCTTGGACAATAGTTCTTTGATAAAAAAAATATATGTGCCTAAATATATTTTTACATTATCAAAGGTTACGAGTTCGCTTATTGATTTAATTTTTTCAATGGGTGCGTTGGTTATCGTAATGTTATTTACTAGATCACATTTTTCACCATATATTTTATTATTTCCGTTAGTAATTATTCCGTTATATATTTTTGTGTGTGGTATGGGATTTCTGCTTTCAGCGGCCAATGTATTTTTCAGAGATATTCAGTACATTTATAATGCAATTACTGTTGCATGGACGTATTTGACACCGTTATTTTATCCGATAGATTTATTACCAAATTGGCTTAGAACACTTATTGAATATTTTAATCCAATGTATTATTATATTCAGTTTTTCCGTGGTTTAGTATTGTATGGACAGTTGCCGACGTTACGTATTTTTGTTGGATGCTGGGTTATGGCAGGCGTTATGCTGGTAATTGGCTTGACTGTATTTAAGAAAACGCAGGATAATTTTATTTTATACTTCTAGGAGAATTATTATGAATGAAGAATATGTAGTGGATGTAGAGAATTTGACAATACGATTTAATCTTGCTTCGGAAAAAGTTGATAATTTGAAGGAATATGTTATTAAAATGATAAAACATGAATTAATGTTCCAAGAATTTCTTGCTTTAAAACACGTTAATTTAAAAGTAAAAAGTGGTGAAGCATGGGGACTGATTGGAACAAATGGTTCCGGAAAATCAACATTATTAAAAGCATGTTGTGGAATTTTAAAACCATACACAGGAACTGTTACGACTCGGGGGAAAATTGCACCGCTGATTGAACTAGGGGCTGGATTTGATATGAATATGACAGCAAGGGAAAATGTTTTTTTGAATGGCACAGTGTTGGGTCATTCGCGTAAATTTATGGAAGAACATTTTAATGAGATTATAGATTTCGCAGAATTGCAAGATTTTTTGGATGTTCCAATTAAAAATTTTTCATCAGGTATGCAGGCTAGATTAGGATTTGCAATTGCAACAATGGTACGACCGGATATTTTGGTAGTAGATGAAATTTTATCTGTTGGAGATTATCAGTTTCAACAAAAATGTTATAAACGTATGGAAGAAATGTTAAGTAATGGAACAACTCTTTTATATGTTTCTCATGATGTGAAATCTGTAAGAAAATTATGTGACCATGCTATTTGGCTGGATAAAGGCGATGTTAGAATGAGTGGTCTTGTAAAAGAAGTAACTGATGAATATATAAAAGAATATCATTAATTTTCAATATTAACGAAGGTAGATTATTAAAAACAAGAAGAGAAAGGTTGAAGGTAATATGAGTAATATTAGTATTTTGGTATCATGTCACAAACCGGTAGAAGTAGTACCTAGTGAGATTATAAAACCGATTCAGGTTGGATGTGCTTTAAATGAAAAGCGTTTTAAAGGTATGCTTAGAGATAATGAAGGAGAAAATATTTCAGCTAAAAATCCAAATTACTGTGAATTAACAGCACAGTATTGGGCGTGGAAAAATTTGGATGCAGATTATTATGGATTTTTCCATTATAGACGTTACATGAATTTCTCTAAGGAAAAATATTTATTGGACTGCTGGCAGAATGTATGTGAAGAATTTTTAGATAAGAAATCGGTTAAGAAATATAAAATTGATGATGAGACCATGCGGAGGGAAATTGAAGGTTATGATTTGGTGATTACAGAGGAAAAAGATATTACTAAAATGCCGGTCAATGACCGAACAGTATATGACCAGTATAAAAATGGAAACCAGTTGCATGTAAAAGATTTGGATATTATGCGTGAAGTTGTGAAAGAAAAATATCCGGAATATGTAGACGATATGGAATCTTATTTGAAAGGTAAGATGACATGTTTATGTAATATGTATATTATGAAAAAAGATTTATTTCAGGAATATGCAGCATGGTTATTTGATATATTGGGTGAATGTGAAAAAAGAATGGATATGAGTGATTATTCAATTGAAGCATTAAGAACACCGGGACATTTAGCAGAACGCCTGTTAAGTATTTTTTATTTTCATGTAAAACGTACTAGAAATTTAAAAATTAAAACATTACAGACGGTTGTATTTTTTAATACTGATCCAGTAGTGCATTTAAAACCAGCATATGCGGAAAATAATAATGCAGTAGTTTTATCTGCAAATGAATATTATGTTCCGTATTTGGCAGCAGTACTGGAGTCAATACGTGCGAATTCTAATGATGATCAGAATTACGATCTTATTATTATGCACAGAGATATTTCGATGGGAAGTCAGGATAGATTAAAGAAGCAGTTAGAAGATCATCAAAATATAACATTACGTTTTCTGGATATCAGACGTTACGAGAAACCATTTAAGAAGTTGTTTTTAAGAGGTCATTTTGCATTAGAGACCTACTTTAGATTGTTAATGCCACAGATTTTAGCAGATTATGATAAAGCAGTTTATATTGACAGTGATTTGGTTGTAAATGCAGATATCGCGGAATTGTATGCGACGGACGTTGATGGTTATCTGCTTGCAGCAGCGAAAGATGCGGATACAGCAGGATTATATAATGGATTTGAGCCTAATAAGAAAAAGTATATGGATACAATTCTTAAAATTAAAAAACCATATGATTATTTCCAGGCAGGAGTTATTGTATTTAATTTAGCGGAGTTTAGAAAAACATATACAACTGCGGAAATGCTTAAATTTGCCGCTTCATACGAATGGGAATTACTGGATCAGGATGTATTAAATTATTTGGCGCAGGGTAGAGTAAAATTTGTTGATATGGCATGGAATGTAATGGTTGATTGGAGAGGAATCAGACTTAGTCAGATTATTGCATTGGCACCAAAATATTTACATGATGAGCATATGGAAGCAAGAAAAAATCCTAAAATAATTCATTATGCCGGTCCAGATAAACCGTGGCATCAGCCATGGTCTGATATGGCGGAAGAATTTTGGAAATATTCTCGTAATACTGTATTTTATGAGACAATTATGCAACGTATGTGTGATCCGGAGGGCTCCCGTGTAGGAATAAAGCAAAAAATTAGAGATCATGTGGTTGAAGTTGGTGAAAAAGTTTTTCCTAAAGATACAGCTAGACGTGAGGTAGCTAAAAAGATTATTATTAAAACAATAGGTGGAATTTAAAATATCGGCTATAGGTAAGAAAAGAGGAATGAAATGGGAAAAGTATGGGAGTACATTTACTGGCGTCTTCCGGTAGGAAAAAGACAGTTCTTTGATAAAGCAAACAACTTATTGGAGAAAGCGGATTCCTTAAAACAGATTTTAGAATCAGGGGTAAAAAATAGTTATAATCATCGAAATGAACTTTATAATCAGATGAGTGGAAAAATAGATGGTTTAGCAAATGAGGTGAGACGTCTGCATGAGGAGAATGCTCGTTTGGAAAGAATTATTACACATTATCATAAACAAGATATGCAGATGTTCTGGCAAGAATATCGAAAAGATGGGGAGTCTACAGTAGATGCTCAAAAGAGATTCTTTCTTGCATTACCGAAAACTCAGGGGGTAAATAGAAATTTACAGCTTCTCGAAAAAGATTTGCTGAAAGCTTTTGTCAGGATTTGCGATGAGCATCAATTATTTTATTGGCTTTATGCGGGAACTTTGTTAGGGGCAGTAAGACATAAAGGATTTATTCCGTGGGATGATGATATAGATACTTGTATGGCTCGAGAGGATATTGATAAATTAAGAGAAATATTAAAGGATAATCAAGAATATCGTCTTACAGTGAGATATGATGCTTGGGGATTTTGTAAACAGATTCGTTTTACTTACAAAGACTCACCGGTTCCTGTTTTTATTGATGTATTCCCGTTCGATTGGATTAGTGAAGCAACATATGAAAAATGGGAGGGAAATCAAAAGGTTAAAAGAGAGTTAAAATCAGAACTGACAGATGAAAGTAATCCGTTAATCCGAGAGTTTCGTAAAGCTGGATGTGTCGATGCTGATTCGACTATTGGTGTACAAGTTTCAAAGATATTTGATAAATATTTTAATAAACTTCGAGAGGAAAACGTGGTTTGCGATAAAAAGGATGCAAAGGGATGCTTATATAGCTTTGATAGTTGGAGTTATTGCGATGATAGGAATATAATTGCAAAAGATAATTTTTATCCTCTTAAGAAAATAGAATTTGAAGGAGATAAATATTATGTGCCTAATAACTATATTTATATTTTAGAAGAGTTATATGGTTATGATTTTTATACATTTCCTTGTGGAGAGCCGCATTTTATTCATGCAGACTGGAAAAAGAATGAAAAAATTTTAGAGGAAGAAGTAAAAAAAAGAATTAAATAAAAAAGAGCAGGCGGTCACAATTTAAAATTGATGATCCGCCT
>ERZ1673739.977-NODE-977-length-35385-cov-5.659949_pt1 | contig 35385 bp, 29 predicted proteins | sample MGYA00580210_ERZ1673739 | MGnify/ENA primary metagenome ERZ1673739 (study PRJEB41218, sample SAMN15661749) | gut metagenome | host: Homo sapiens | place: Canada: London | collected 2015-08-20/2019-03-30 | study: EMG produced TPA metagenomics assembly of...
CTGCTTTGGAAGAATTAAGACGTGATGGAATAAAGGAAGGAATGGAGAAAGGAATGCAGGAGGGGATGGAAAAAGGAATACGTGAAGGAATGCAGAAAGGAATACAGAAAGGAATGCAGGACGGTATTGAGGAAGGAACTGTAAAGGGATGCCTGGAAACTTATAAAGAACTGGAAGTTTCCCTCGAAGATGCCAGAAGCAAAATCATCAGAAAATTCTCTTTATCAGAGGAAGCCGCAGATAAATATATTAAAAAATACTGGTGATTTATCTGCTATATGAGAAGTTAAAATTATAAAAAAGCAGATAACAATTTTTCAGGAAGAATAATGAATACGTCTCTCATAGTGTAACGTGAAGGAAAAGAAGAACCTCGGCCATTTGGCCTGAGGTTCTTCTTAGTAAATAAAATAGAAACTTTTTTCAGATATGAGCCAGAAGCAGTAAGAACAGCACTTCAGATACAGAACCCGGCATACAATGGCACAATATCATAAGCTTCTTTTTGTTTAAAATCCTCCGGCGAGAGCAGATAAAATTCCAGATTCTGGGAATCCTTATACAGCTCTTTGAATCTTGCGAGATTTCTCTGCTTCTGGCTGGGTGAAAGTCGGTAGTCAATGGCGATATAGAGGTTATCTTTTTTCAGGAGAAAGGGCAGTGCCGCCTGGTTTTTGCCGGACCAGAAAGAGAGTTCATATCCATTTTGAAAAAAGTGCTGTGCCAGGAAAGTTTCTGTGCATATATGCTTGGCGGTGTTGTTTTCTCCGGAGAGAAGAAGATAGGAAGATGCATGAATCTGTCTTGCGCATAAACCGATATCCGGGAAGTAAATATGATAAAAAAATTCGGAATCTGCTCCACTGTTTGGAATCTTAGATACTGTATTGGAATCTGAGTATACCAAGGAGGATGCGGAGAATGAATGTCTGGGAACTGCGCAGGCAAGTCCAGAGTCTATAAGCCATTGAAGGGGCTTTTGATAAAGACGGGCAGTGGCACCTTTGGCGATGCAGCGGTACTGAAATTTGCTGTTGGATTTTCCAATCTGTGCGGGGATGGACTGCCAGCAGTTCCGGCAATATCTGGTATAGTTGGAAGGTGCATGGGCGGTGATGTCTTCCAGAAACAGATTCAGAAGTTTTTGCTGAACATCAGGAACCATCAGAAGTTTCTTTTCTTTGCGGTATTCCAGAATGGACAGGGGCATGCCGCCGATGGCGAGATAAAGATAAAACTGTGCCAGGGCTTTCTGGTGAAGAGATTTTCCCATAGGTGTTCTGGAACGGAAGTGGCTTCGGATTTCCTGAGAAAGCCGGAATTCGCTGTTTGCCCAGAGGAATTCCTCGAAGTCCAGAGGATAAAGGGAGAGAAGGTCAAAGTCGCAGGAACTGTAATGAGATGAAAAAGTGTTATCAATTGCAGCGATGTGATACTGTGGATAATCGAGGGCAGCAGTGGCAAGGAATGTGGAAATGGTAGGAACACAGGAAATATTGTCTAAAATAAGCAGAGTTTCAGATGGATAAAAGGGGATGCCGGAATAGATTTCCAGAAATAGAAAAATATCCTGACAGCTTGCCTGTGTGGAGAAATAATCCGTAACGATCTGACTGGTTTCAAAGTTTATATAGAGAGTGTTTTTGTAATATTTTTTGCCAAAGTCCCGGAGAAGCCAGGTTTTTCCGGTCTGGCGAAGTCCCTGCAGGATCAATGGTTTGCGGCTGGGAGATTTTTTCCAGTGAATGAGGGAATCAGTGCATTTGCGGCGCATGGAAAGTTCCTCCTTTCGAGAAGAGCGGGTGTGAAATAGATAAAAAATAATAATTATAACTGCATTATACCTGTAAATTATCTGAAAAACAATAAATATACCTTTGCGAATTTAGAAAAATGGTGGAAAATGAATAAATGTAAGTATTCTTATATGTAATCTTATGCAAGTATTCATAACCAACAAGCAAAGCGGATTGCGAACATCCGTCTGATTTTACAAAGGAGGAAATTTATGAAACGGATCAATGCTATTTATGCCAGACAGTCTGTGGACAGAGCGGACAGTATTTCCATTGAGAGCCAGATTGAATTCTGTAAATATGAGCTGAGAGGGGAAGAATTTAAGGAGTACAAAGATAAGGGATACAGCGGAAAAAATACCATCCGGCCGCAGCTGCAGGAACTTCTTTCTGATATTCGAAGAGGAGAGATTGAGCGTGTGATCGTTTACAAACTGGACAGGATCAGTCGTTCTATTCTTGATTTTTCCAATATGATGGAACTGTTTCAGGAATATCAGGTGGAGTTTGTTTCTTCTACGGAGAAGTTTGATACTTCTACTCCGATGGGGAGAGCTATGCTGAATATCTGCATTGTGTTTGCGCAGCTGGAGAGAGAAACGATTCAGAAAAGGGTGAGCGATGCATATTATTCCAGGAGCCAGAAGGGATTTCATATGGGAGGGAAACCGCCTTATGGATTTCGACTGGAAGAGATTATGATGGATGGAATTCATACGAAAAGGCTGGTAGAACATCCGGAAGAGGGAGCGATTGTGCGGCAAATTTTTGATATGTACGAAAAAACGGACACATCTTACGGAGACATTACAAGATATTTTGCGGAAAAAGGGGTTCTGTTTTATGGAAAAGAACTGATTCGTCCTATGCTTGCACAGCTTTTGCGTAATCCGGTTTATGTGAGGGCAGATATGGAAGTATATCGCTTTTTTAAAAGCCAGGGGACAAATATTATCAGCAGCCCGGAACAGTTTGACGGGGTTCATGGATGCTATCTGTATCAGGGACGGGATGTGACTACGGATAAACTGCAAAACTTAAAAGGGCATATGCTTGTGCTGGCACCACATGAAGGACTGATCTCTTCAGAACAATGGCTGGGATGCCGGATCAAACTTATGGGGAACAAAACCATCCAGGCGAATCGAAAGGCTGTAAATACGTGGCTTGCCGGGAAGATTAAATGTGGACATTGTGGATATGCACTGATGAGTATAAAAATAAAGTCTGGTAAACAGTACTTAAGATGTACGAAACGTTTGAATAATAAAGCGTGTCCGGGATGTGGGAAAGTTTATACGGAAGATGTGGAAAAACATGTTTATAAAGCCATGCTTGGGAAGATCCGCAGTGCGCAGACACCGGTGGGATATGCAAAGATTCATGACAATCCTAAAGTGCGGAAGATTTTCCGGGAGATTGAAGAAGCGGAAAAGGAGATTTCGCTGTTGGTGGAATCTCTTGCAGGAGCAGATGAAGGCGATTGTGGTGGAAGCCGGAAATACGGCGACACCGGAACAGATGGAAAAAGTTGTGGCGAATATTGGAAACTGGGAGAAGATTGACTTTGATGAAAAGCGGTTTACCGTGGAAAAGATGATCACGCAGATTCGTATTTTACCTGGGGAAATTAAGATTGAATGGAAGTTCTAACTGAATCAGCCAGTTTTCCCGTTTTTTCCCTAAAAAGCAGACGGACAGGCGAAAATAAGAGTGCAGGAAATACAAAAGCCCCCGGCTTTCATAAGAAAGAGAGGGACTTGTCTGTATTTCTGAAGAAAGATTATTCTGTCAGATGTTTGTTTTTTTCAAGCATTTCGCGAATGATATTTTGGGTATATTCACCGATGTGCTTTTTGTCTTCTTTGCTTAATTCATCCGGATAGATTGGTTTTCCGTATTCTACGACTACCTTTGCCGGAGCGATTTTTGGAAAATGTGCTTCGAAAATCTGGGCGGAATTGTTAATCGCGATTGGAATGATCGGGCATTTTGCCTTGGTTGCGATTTTGAAGCTGCCTTCATGGAAGGGGAGCATATCTGTGTCTTCTTCGTTTCTGTTTCGGGTTCCTTCCGGGAAAATGCAGATGGAAATTCCGGATTTGATTTTTTCAATGGCTTCGAGGATGGTTTTTAATCCCTGTTTAATATCTTTTCTGTCAAGGAAAAGGCAGTGCAGATAGCGCATCCAGGTAGAAAGCAGGGGGATTTTTTCCATTTCCTTTTTAGCAATGTAACCGGTGCGGATCGGGCATCGGCTGTAAGTAAGCAGGATGTCAAAATAGCTGCAGTGATTGCCGATATAAAGAACCGGCGCATCTTTTGGAACATTTTCTTCGCCAATGACTGTGACTTTGGAACCGGTGAGCCATAAAATGAACCGGAAGACTGCCTGAATGATGCGAAGAGAACTGATGTCTTTTTTCATCGGGGAAATTTTTCCGATGATCCATTCAACCAGAAGAATCGGGATGGACAGGATGAGATAGCCGATGACTGTGATACAGACTAAAATAAATCGAATCATGTTTTCCTTTCCGGGCTTTATAAAAAGTGGTTTGCCCTTGTGTTTTTCAGAGATTATTATACGAAATTGAAAAGAAAGGTGCAATACATAATCCCAGGTTATGCTTCATACAATGGTTAGTAAGCAGCAGGCAGAGGTGGGACTTTATGAAAAAAGCAGCACGGCTGTTTTTCTTTCTGTTTCTTCTGTTCACAGTGACAGGATGCTCTCTGGTGCGAATTGAGGAGGAGCCACGGACACCTCTGAAATATACGGTGGTGAGCCAGGAGGACATTCCGGAAGAACTTGTTTCGATTATGGAGGAAAAAAAAGCAGAGAAATTCCAGATGTCTTATGTGGATGGAGAGAATCTGTATTTGTTGAGAGGCTACGGAAGGCAGATGACAGGCGGATACAGCATTCAGGTGGAAGAAGTTTCTGCTTCTGAAAATGCACTGTTCTGCAAAACAAAACTGCTGGGTCCATCAGAGAATGCTCAGGGAGCGGAGCCATCCTATCCCTGTATTGTTCTGAAAATAAAGAATGTGGAAAAGGAGACTGTATGTTGGAGCTGAAAAAAGAAAGCGTGCAGATGCTTCGGATAAAAAGCAAAGCTGCCAGTCAGGTGACTTTTGACGTGGATTACAATGTTCCGGATGCCAGTGCGGATATTGGACGTATCATTCAGAATAAAGGGCAGGTATTTATGGATGAAGTGCGTCTCAGTGAAGGAAAAGCTTTTCTGAAGGGATACCTGAATGTGGATCTGCTGTATGTAAGTGATGGAGATGGGAAAGTATGCAGTCTTTCTGCAAAGCTTTCCTTTGATGAAAGCATGAATCTGGAAGGGATTGCAGGCGGTGATAAATTGTGCCTGAAATGGGAAATGGAAGATCTGAATGTTCATATGATCCATTCCAGAAAACTGAATATAAAAGCAATCTTAACTTTTCATGCGGTTGTGGATGATATGGCGGCTGTGCAGATCCCAGTGGGGCTTGAGGATGAAAGCGTTTCTGTAAAAAAAGAAACAGTACATCTTATGAGTCTTTGCGTACATAAAAAAGACACTCTGCGTATTAAAGATGATATTAATCTGGCCTCCAACCGGCCAAATATAGAGAACTTGTTATGGTACACAACAGAATTGCGCGGGATTGATCTGCGCCCGGAAGAAAACGTGGTAAAAGCGAAGGGAGAATTATCTGTTTTTGTACTGTACACAGGAGGAGAAAAGGAAGCACTCCCTCAGTGGCTGGAATATTCTCTGCCTTTCCAGGGTGAAGTGGAATGCAGCGGATGTTCGGAAAATCTGATTCCTAACATTGAAATTTCAGTGGTGCATCAAGGAATTGAGGTAAAACCGGATGTAGATGGGGAAGAGAGAGTATTGCAGGCAGATGTAGTCCTGGAACTGAATATGAAGATGTATCGGGAGGAGGAGCATGAAATACTGCTGGATGTGTATTCGCCGCTGAAGGAGTGCGTTCCTCAGGGGAAAGAAGAAATTCTGGAAAGTCTTCTGGTACGGAATTTTTCCAAGTGCAGGCTTACAGACAGGGTGGAAGTGAAGGAAACGCAGGGAAAAGTTCTTCAGCTTTGCCATAGCAGCGGAAAAGTAAAAGTAGAAAAAACACGGATCACGGAAAAGGGGATCGAGGCAGAAGGAATTTTGCTTTTGAAGATTCTTTATATTATAGGAAATGATGATATGCCTTTTTATTCTATGGAAGCAGCGATTCCTTTTAATCATGTGATAGAAGCTAAGGGAATTAAAAAGGACTGTACTTACTTCCTTCAGACAGATCTTGAACAGCTTTCAACGACAATGGTGGGGAGTAATGAAATCGAAGTAAAAGCAGCGATAGGATTAAATGTCCTTGTTATGAGACAATGGAAGACGATGATTCTGGAACAGGTGGAAGAGAAACCTCTGGATGCAAAGAAAATTCAGGATATGCCTGGAATTACCGTATATATCGTAAAACCGAAAGATACTCTGTGGGATATCGCAAAGAAATTTTATACAACTGTGGAAGAGATCCGTACAGTGAATGATCTGAAGGAATCGGAAATCAAAGAAGGTCAGCCCCTGCTGCTGATCAAGCAGGTTCAAAGCTAAAAATTCATTCCCGTAAATGAAAAATTTTTGCAGGGGAAATACCTGTGTTTGATATTGAAAAGTTCCTGAAAATAGACTAATATATGGGTATGTAATAATGTATACAAAGTACAACAGCAAATGGGTGTGCAGGAGGAATTTATGCGTTTACGTGCAATGGCAAAGATAAATCTGGGATTGGATATTCTGAAAAAAAGAGAGGACGGATATCATGAAGTGCGGATGATCATGCAGACGATTCAGATGTATGATGTGCTTGAAATCCGAAAAAAAGCAGAACCGGGAATTTCTCTTAATGTGAATTTTCCTTTTATTCCCAATGATGAACGAAATCTTGTGTATAAAGCAGCGAAGCTTCTGATGGATGAATTTGAAGTTGCTCAGGGTGTGGAGATTCAATTGGATAAATTTATTCCGGTAGCTGCAGGAATGGCAGGCGGAAGTTCAGATGCGGCAGCAGCTTTTGTGGGAATCAACCGGTTATTTAAACTGGGACTGAGTGAAGAAGAGCTGATGGAACGGGCGGTAAAAATAGGTGCGGATGTTCCGTATTGTATTATGCGGGGAACCGCGCTGGCGGAAGGAATCGGAGAGAAACTGACAAGAATCTCACAGGTTCCGCCATGTTATGTGCTGATTGGAAAGCCGGCAGTAAATGTTTCTACAAAGGTTGCTTATGAGAGTCTGAAATTGAATGAAATTGATACACATCCCGACATAGATGGAATGATTCAGGATATTGAAAAGGGAGACCTGTATGCAATGACATCCAAAATGGGCAATGTTTTTGAAAAAGGAATCATTGAAAAATATCCGGTTATTCAGGAAATCAAGGATGTGATGGAAGAACATGGAGCTCTCAGGGCAATGATGAGCGGAAGCGGTCCTACGGTGTTTGGCATTTTTGATGATAAGGAAAAAATGGAACATGCGGCAGCTGTCCTGCGGGAAGGAAAAGAAGCTAAGACCGTGTTTGCGACGGAAATTTTTAACAGAAGCAAGGGGGAAAAGTACGAATGACAAGTGAGTTTTCTGTAAATATGAATGAGTATCTGCCATTAAGAGATGTTGTTTTTAATACGCTTCGCCAGGCAATCTTGAAAGGGGAACTGAAACCCGGAGAAAGACTGATGGAAATTGCACTGGCAGAGCGTCTGGGTGTGAGCAGAACTCCGGTAAGAGAAGCAATGCGTAAACTGGAACAGGAAGGGCTTGTTACCATGATTCCCAGAAGAGGAGCCCAGGTTGCCAACATTACAGAAAAAGATTTAAATGATGTTCTGGAAGTACGAATCGCTCTGGAAAATGTGGCAATTGAAAAAGCGTGTGACCGTATGACAGAAGAGCAGATGAGTAAACTGTGGCTGGCAGCTAAAGAATTTGAACACACCATCGCAGAAGGAAATCTGGTAAAGCTGGCAGAGGCTGATGTGGCTTTTCATGAGATCATATATCAGGCATCGGATAACAAACGTCTGATTCAGGTCCTCAATAATATGCGTGAGCAGATTTACCGTTACCGTGTGGAATATCTGAAAGAAGGGGAGACAAGAGATCTTCTTGTGACGGAGCATGAGCAGCTGACAAAGGCGATCAGAGAGCGGAATGTAGAGCGTGCCAGAGAACTCTGTTTCCAGCATATTGAAAATCAGAGAAAGGCGATTATTCGTTCTATTGAAGCGGAAACCGCAGAAAGAGAAAAGGGAAAAGGACGCAGATAGGCGGTAAACAGATAAATAAATTTCTGAAAAATGGACAGACTAAGAGAGATGTGTGAGTGCATCTCTCTATTTTTTTGACAGATTGGAGGGGAAAATATGGAGCAGACGCAAAAAGAAAGAAAGATTTCTTCCAGTCTCAGGGAAAATGAAAATTATCTGAGGGAACGTCTTGGGAAGTGCAGCGATATTCTTATCAGGCCCATGAAACTTGGAGATGGTCCGAAAGTAGACTGTCTGATGGTTTATATTGAAGTGGCTGTTTCCAATATGATGCTGGATGATTCTGCGATTGGGAAGATGGTGAATCATTTCTGGCAGGTTTCTCCGGATAAGATTCAGGAATTTATACAGAATAACAGTCTTGGTATTGCGGATGTGAAAAAGCTTGAAACCATGGAAGAGGCACTGGATGCCATGCTTGCGGGAAATGCCATTTTTTTTATAGATGGATATAATAAGGCAATGAAGATTTCCAGCAAGGGCTATCCGGATATGGGAGTAATGGAAGCAGAGACGGAAAAGGTGCTCAGAGGTTCCAGGGAGGGTTTTTCTGACAGTGCGAAAAGTAATACGGCACTTGTGCGAAAACGTCTGAGGGATACCCGGATGAAAGTGGAGGAGTATCGTCTGGGTGTTCGTTCGCATACTCTGGTACAGATGCTGTACATGGATGATCTTGTGAGAGAGGAACTGCTGGAAGAAATTCAGGAGCGTATGGAAAGGTTCGAAATTGACGGAATCCTTGACAGTGGAATGCTGGAACAGCTTACGGAAGATGTATGGTATTCTCCTTTTCCCCAGTATCAGACAACAGAGCGTCCGGACAGGGCTGCTCAGGAGATTTTGAATGGAAAAATTGTACTGATCTGTGACAATTCGCCGGCTGCTTTGATTCTGCCGGGGAATTTCAACAGTTTTATGGAAAGCAGTGAAGACTGGTATAACCGGTTTGAGATGGCCTCTTTTCTGCGGATTCTAAGATATCTGGCGGTAGTAATGGCAACTGTTTTTCCGGGACTTTATCTGGCAGTGATCCGGTTTCATACACAGATTCTTCCCACAAATCTGATTCTTTCTTTTGCGGAGGCAAGAGAGGGTGTGCCTTTTTCCAGCGTAGTAGAGCTGGTTTTTCTGGAGCTGTCCTTTGAACTGATCCGGGAGGCTGGCGTGCGGATTCCGGGCTCTCTTGGAAATGCCATTGGAATTGTAGGAGGGCTGGTAATCGGACAGGCTGCGGTGGAAGCAAATCTGGTAAGTCCCATTGTTGTGATGATCGTGGGACTGACAGCACTGGGTTCGCTGGCGGTTCCCAATGAGGAGTTTGCATCTGCGTTTCGGCTTTTGAAATATTGTTTTCTGGTGCTTGGAGGGTATCTTGGCATCTATGGAATTGTACTCGGAGGATATCTGGTCATTTCTCATCTTGCGGGGCTTTTAAGCTTTGGTGTCCCTTATCTGGTACCTTTTGTAAGAAAGAAAGGAATGTCTGAAAACGGTGACGGTATTTTACGTGTACCTTTTTATAAAAGAAAAAACAGGCCGCTTTATGCAAAAGCAGACGAAAAAGTACGGTTGAAACGAAAGGGGCAGATATGAGATTTGCAGAAAATAACAGAATTTCCCACAGACAGCTTTACAGACAGATGAATCTGGCTTTTCTTTCGCCGTTTCTGCTGTGCCTTTTTGGAAGAGGAAAAATAAACGGACTCAATGGAGTGATTGGAACGGCGGCAGCACTGATCATTCTGGGCTTTTATATAATTTTTCTCATACGTCTGGCACCGTATTGCGAAAATCTCCGAAAGATATCAGGCTTTTTTATGGAAAAGCTGACAGGGGTTTTCTTCCTTATATATATCATACTGACAGGTGGTTATCTTCTTTCCCTGCTTGGACAGATTGTGCCGGTCAGCCTCATTACAGGAGTTTCTGACAGGTGGATCTGTCTCTGGGCGATTCTGGCCTGCAGTGTGGGAACACACAGAGGAATGCAAAAGAGAGGGAGAATGGCGGAAGTGTCAGGAGGCCTGCTGCTGGGAGGGGTTGTGCTTATGCTTATTCTCTGCGCCGGGCAGGCAAAAACAGAATACCTGAAAGAACTGGCAGACTCCTGGAACTGGCAGATTGAAACGGTCTGGCTGTCCGGATATGGACTGCTGTGTGCTTTTTCCGGCTTGAGTCTTCTTCCGTTTGCACTGGAAGATGTGGAAAAGTACAGCAGTGCCGGAAAGACAGTAGCGGCCGGGATTTTTACTGTGGGAGGAGTACTGCTTGCTCTGGAATTTCTTCTTCCGGCAGTTCTGGGATATGACCGGGTGAGGATGGAAAAGTATCCGGTCCTGCCTCTTTTGGACGGGGCGGATCTGCCCGGAAATGTACTGGCACGTTTTGATGTGTTGTGGATGGGATTTTTGCTGTATGGCCTGCTTTTTTCAATAGGAAGCCTGCTGCATTATGGACATCAGATCATAAAAAAATCTCATCTTGGAACCGGCAGGGTGTGGATGGCGGCGGCTATGTATCTGGTGGCTTTTGCAAGGCCACGGGGATATGGGATACAGGAATATTTTGGAAATTATGTGGGATATATTTTTGTACCGTTTCTTCTGCTGATCCAGATCTGGCTTTTCGTTTGTGGAAAGAAAAAACATGACCGAAAGAGAAACAGGAAAAAAACGGCAGCAGCTGTATCTGCTTTGCTTGTTTTTTGCCTGGGAATTTCCGGATGTGCTGCGGCTGTGGAACCGGAAAAAAGAAGCTATCCGCTGGCACTGGGAGTGGATGAGAGTGCAGATGGTCTTTCTGTCATATATGGAATGCCGGATCTGTCTGAGAGTACCGGGCAGGGAAAGGAAGAAGAGGATGGAGGACTGCGGGCGCTGAAGATTACAGGAGAGGATTTTAACGAGATTGAAGAGCAGTATGACCGTTCCCAGGAGAAGTTTCTGGATGTGGGACATTTGCAGGTACTGATTCTGGGAAAAAGCATTCTGGAGAGCGGCAGATGGAAACAGGTACTGGAATATCTCAGGCAGGAGCCTTTTGTGGGAGAAGATTTGTATATCTTTGAGGCAGAAAGTGCAGAAGAGGTTTTGAAATGGAGAGGCGAAAATAATTCTTCTGTGGGAGAATATCTGGCAGGATTGGTGGAAAACCGTATGTCTGAAAAGAAGATTTCTACAGTGACACTGCGGGAAGTCTATCATGAATGGTATCGAAAAGATGAAATGCCTGCCTTGCCTGAAATTCATGTGTCGGAGAATTCGCTGGAATGTACCTGAAAGTTCCTTATGGTAATTGGTATTTAATTTTCAACAGACTTTGCAGAAAACATTTTTTTAGTATGTTTGGAAAATGTCAGAGTGATATGAAAAATTCGAATAGAAAAAGTTTAAAAATCTATGCATTGGTAAATACTTCCAGCAGGAGGTATTTCATAGATGAAAAACAAAATAAAGATGATAGCAGACAAAAACAGGAGAAGACATTTGATCTGTATCATGTTTTCTATAATCATAGCAGCGGCACTTTTAATTTACAGTAATATTTATCCACAAAGAATGACAGAGATACGGAAAGCAGAGATGCAGAAAATAGATACAAAGAAAACAGATACACAGCAGGAGTATCTGACTGCCTGGTGGGGCACCTTGTATCCTCAGTTCTGCTATGCAGAGATTCCGGAAAGTGAGGATGGCACGCAGAGAAAACCGAAAGTAAAGATTTCCTTCTGGCTTGCGCAAGTATGGGATTGGTGATAAAATAATAGGACAATCCGGACAGCATGTTCGAAAGAGATGGAGAGAAATTAATGAAAATAATAGATAGAGATGCACCGGTTGGTGTATTCGACTCCGGTGTGGGAGGACTTACAGTAGCACGGGAAATCATGCGTAATCTCCCCTCGGAAAAAATTGTATATTTTGGTGATACGGCGAGAGTTCCATATGGAAGCAAGTCAAAAGAGACGGTTATCCGCTACTCCCGCCAGATCATTCACTTTTTACAGGAGCAGCAGGTAAAAGCGATTGTAGTTGCCTGCAATACAGCGAGTGCATTTGCTTTGGAAGCAGTTCAGGATGAACTGGATATCCCTATCATTGGTGTGATCGAATCCGGAGCCAGGGTTGCAGCAGAGCAGACGAGAAACAAAAGAGTTGGTGTAATTGGAACTGTGGGAACAGTGGGAAGTGGAATTCATGCAGAATATCTCAAAAAACTGGACCCTGAAATCACGGTTTTCGGAAAGGCATGTCCACTTTTTGTTCCACTGGTGGAAGAAGGCTGGCTGCATGATCCTGTAACAGTAGAAGTTGCATCAAGGTATCTGAAAGAACTGCAGGAAAAACAGATTGATACACTGATTCTGGGATGTACACATTATCCGCTGATTCGTTCTACGATCCGGCAGGTGATGGGAGAAGATGTGTGTCTTGTGAATCCGGCATATGAAACCGCATTGGAGCTTGGAAGGCTGCTGGAAAAACAGGGACTTTCCAGTACAGGCTCAGAGCAGGAGGAATTTCCTTATCGCTTTTATGTCAGCGACCTGGCAGATGAGTTTAAGGATTTTGCGAATTCCATTCTGCCTTATGATGTGGAAATGACCAAGAAAATCGACATTGAAAAATATTAGGAGAAAAAAATGAATAAAGAAGTACTGATTCATGTACGTGGACTCCAGATGATGGATGCAGACGGCGATGCGGAACCGATTGAGATCGTAGTGCCGGGACAGTATTATTTCAGAAATGGAAGTCATTATCTGCGCTATGAAGAGATTCTGGAAGATTTTCCGGAACCTACGGTGAATTACATAAAAATGTCTCCAAAGGGAATGGAAGTACGAAAAAAAGGTGTGGTAAATGTCCATATGGTTTTTGAACAGGGCAAGAAAAACATGACGTATTATACAACTCCCTACGGAACCATAGAAATGGGAATTGCAGCAACGAATCTGAATCTTGAGGAAAAAGAAGGCGGCCTGAACATGAAAGTGGATTATGCCCTGGATATGAACCAGGAGCATGTGGCAGATTGTTATCTGGCGATTCAGGCACAGCCAAAAGACTGTAAAGATTTTGTACTTTAGAATGTATTTGAAAATTCATTCCAGGTAAAAAACAGGCCGGCATATCATATCTGCCGACCTGTTTTTATCTGATCATTTTGTTTCTTTATTTTTTTTATCTTTTTTGAAGCGGGCGAAAAAGCCTTTTTTCTTAGGTTCCGGAGTCTGTAAGGCACCACGGATTCCTTTTACGCCTACAATGTAAAGTCCGCTTACTTCTGCTTTGATCTCTTTTTTCAGAGGAATCAGATCAAATACTTTTTCATCTGCGATCAGGATGGAAATCTTCGGTCCCACTTTTGCTTTGACGATCGGAAGTTTGGAACGACGCATCAGTTTGGGAGTCTGTTCAATTACCATCTCAGGAAGTCCGGAATCTTTCAGGGGCATCCTTTTTTTATCAATAATCAGCATGGAAACGGTCTGTTTGGTTGCTTCAATCTGTGCCTGCTGTTCTTCCTGTTTTTTCTGTGCCTTTTTGCCAAAGAAGTATAAGGCAACCAGTGCGATGATCAGGATAACAAGAATGACCAGAAGGACTATTGTTACTTTACTCATCTAAATCCTCCTAACAAGTGTAATGTGAATAGAATATATTTTACCATCAATTATAATAAAAGGCAATTATTAAAAAATAATTAATGACCGCAAATTGGTAGAAATTTGCAGGTTAAGCAGTTATAATTGTATGAGAAAAACCTGTTGATAGGATATAATACAATCAACAGGTTATACTATTTTCAGGCAGACAGTGATGAGGTAGAGACTTATGGAAGATACGAAAAAAGATGCTGTAAAAAATGAAATCGCGCAGGAACAGGCAGTGGAAAAAGAAACTACTCCGGATGAAGAAGTACAGGAGCATTCTGCGCAGGGTGAAGATTTACAGAATAAAGAAGCAGAAGATCAGGATGCCGGAAAGGAAAATCCTAAAAAGGAAAATGTGCAAGCTCAGAATGTGAAGGAAGAAGCCGAACAGGAGAGCGATGTACAAAAGGAAAATGCAGAGACTCAGACAGAGAAATACGAACAGACAGACGTAGAAGAGAATAATTCCGAAAAGAAGAAATCTGAGAATGAAGAATCTGCACAGGATGAAGACGATGATCAGGCATACGAGCAGAGAAGAGCGGCACGTATGGAGCGCCTCAGACGGAGAAAAAGAAGAAGGAGAAATACACGTATTGCTGTCGGGACTTTAGCTGTATGTGCTGTGGCCGCAGGAGTTGGCGGGAAGTTCTACGGAGAAGAGCTGAAAGGGATCGTTCAGAAACAGCAGGTGGCAGTTTCTGATTTTCTGGAAAAAATAAAAGAGGACAGACAGCAGAAAGAATCCCTGACAGCAGAGGCAGGAACGCAGGAAGAAACGCAGAATGCAGAAGAAGCGGTATCCCGCAATCAGGCAGAGGAAGAAACCCAGAAAGAAGGAGAAGCACAGACAGAGGGCAATCAGTCTGGCACAGACGATCAGCAAAATAACGCCGAGAAGCTTAGTGCGGAAGATAAAAAAATTTACAGACAGGCCAAACATTATGCAGCGCAGTATGATTATGATAAAGCGATAGAAACGTTGAAAACAAGTGCAATCTGGGAGACAAATGCAAGATTTCAGAAAGCGATACGGGTATATGAAAAGAAAAAGGCTTCCTGTGTATCCTGGCCAATCGAAGAGGTAACTCATGTATTTTATCATACGCTGATCGTGGATACAGCCAGAGCATTTGACGGAGATTATAAATCCGGAGATTATGATCAGGTTATGACTACAATAGATGAATTTAATAAGATTACGCAAAATATGTATGAAAAAGGATATGTTATGGTAAGCCTTTATGATATGGCCACTGCAGATGAGAATGGAAATATGACACAGGGAGAAATTCTGCTGCCTCCCGGTAAAGTCCCGTTTGTCCTTTCTCAGGATGATGTGTGCTATTATCATTATATGGATGGAGATGGCTTTGCATCAAAACTTGTTGTGGATGAAGATGGAAAGATCCGCAATGAATATGTAGAAGAAGACGGTACGGTTTCCGTAGGAGATTATGACCTGGTTCCGCTGATTGACCGGTTTGTGGAAGAACATCCAGATTTTTCCTACCATGGGGCAAAAGGAATCGTGGCTCTTACCGGATATAACGGAATTCTTGGATATCGGACAGACAGCAGTTATGAAACACGACCGGCAGACCTGGATGATAACAAAGTGCAATGGCTGAATGAACATCCGGATTTTGATCTAAATAAAGAAAGAGAAGAGGCTTCCACGGTAGCACAGGCAATGAAAGACGAAGGATGGCTTTTTGCAAGCCATACCTGGGGACATCAGGACGTAAGTAAGATCAGTCTGGAAAAACTTCAGGCTGATACGCAGAAGTTTAAGGAAAATGTGGACCCTCTGATCGGAGGAACAGATATCATTATTTTTGCTTTTGGAGCAGACCTGACAGGGCCGGAAGATTATTCGGGAGAAAAATTCGAATATTTAAAAGGACAGGGTTATAATTATTATTGTAATGTAGATTCCAGACAATATTTTGTACAGCTGCGCAGCAATTATCTGCGTCAGGGAAGAAGAAATCTGGACGGATACAGAATGTACTATAATCCGGATCTTCTGACAGATCTGTTTGATGCTCAGGAAGTTTTTGATTCTGCAAGACCGGTACCTGTGCCGCCAATGGGCTGATAAAACGAGAGGATTTATTATGAAAAAAAGAGCAGTGTATATGCTCATTGTAACCTTATGTGGAACATTGCTGAGCGGATGCGGATTCCTTCCGTTTCAGCAGGATAATCCTTTTCAGAAAAAGGAAGCAATTACCGAAGAACTGGAAAAAACAGAATCTTCAGATTCTCAGGAAGACACAGAGAATGTGGAAGGTTCGGATATAACGGAAGAAGAAAGCGAAGAAACCCAGGATACGCAGGAAAGTACAGACAGTACACAGGACACAGGGGAGAGTCAGGATACGGAAGATACACAGGCAGCGGAAAGCGATACGGATGCGGAAGATATTATGCAGAAAGCGTCTTTAATGGCAGCGCAGTATGACTATGACGGAGCCATAGAGCTTTTAAAAGAACAGCCGGATTATGAGTCTAGTCAGGAAATGCAGGATGCGGTTTCCGGATATGAAAATACCAGAGCTACCTGTGCGGAATATCCGCTGGATCAGATCACACATATTTTTTTCCATACATTGATCAAAGATACATCCAAGGCATTTGACGGAGGTCCCAAGTCCGGAGAATATGATCAGTATATGACGACGATTTCAGAGTTTGAAAAGATCATACAGATCATGTATGACAAAGGTTACGTTCTGGTAAGTCCTCATGATATGGCAACGGTCAACGAAGACGGAACCATATCAGAGGGAAAAATTCTCCTGCCTCCAGGAAAGATTCCTTTTGTTCTTTCCCAGGATGATGTAAGTTATTATCATTATATGGAAGGTGATGGCTTTGCGGATAAACTTGTTCTGGATGAAAATGGCAAAGTAAAAGCGCAGTACACAGAGGATGACGGAAGTATTTCCGTAGGAGATTACGATCTGGTGCCGATTCTGGACAGTTTTGTGGAAGAACATCCGGACTTTTCCTATCATGGAAGAAAAGGAATCCTTGCCATGACAGGATATGACGGAGTTCTTGGGTATCGCACAGATATCACATATAAGACACATGAAGAACTGCAGGATGATCAGAAACAGTTTCTGGCAGAACATCCGGATTTTGATTATGACCAGGATGTAAAAGATGCGACTGCTGTGGCTGATGCGCTGAAAGCAGAAGGATGGGAGTTTGCAAGCCATACCTGGGGACATAAAAATGCTACGGAATCTTCTGCGCAGGAACTGGAAGCAGACAATGAAAAGTGGGAAAACTATGTGGCTCCCATTCTTGGAAAAACAGATATGATATTTTTTGCCTTTGGAGCAGACATCGGTGACTGGGAAGGATACAGCATGGATAATGATAAATTTGCTTATTATAAGAGCAGAGGTTATAATTATTTCTGCAATGTAGATTCCAGTCAGTACTGGGTACAGATTACAGATGAATATTTCCGTCAGGGAAGAAGAAATCTGGACGGATACCGAATGTATTATAATCCGGAAATGCTCAGTGATCTGTTTGACGTTTCGGATGTATGGGATTCTTCAAGACTAACTCCGGTACCGGAGATATAGAAGGGAGCATAAAATGAAGAAAAAAATATATATGACTGCACTGGCTGTATGTTTTGTGCTGACTGCGGCTGCCTGTGGGAGCAACAGTACAGATACAAAAAATACAGCAGTAACCAAAGAGGAACAGACATCCCAGGACGAAGAGGGCAATAAAGGGGTGGAAACCGGAACCGGGCGACTGGTCACCGTGGAAAATGTAGAAAAATATATTACGATCGGGGAATATAAGGGCCTGGTTCTGGATAATAAAGTAAGCGTGATCACAGATGCCGATGTGCAGGCACAGATAGAGACAAATCTGCAAAATGCCGCAAAACAGGTATCCGATGTGATTCAGGAAGGTGACCTTGTAACAATTAATTATGTGGGAACCATAGATGGAAAGACCATAGACGGAGGAATTGCCAACAATTATGATCTGATCGTGGGAGAAGGCCACATGGCAGATGGATTTGAAGCGGGTCTTCTGGGAATGAAAAAGGGAGATACCAAGGATATTGTGATCAGCTATCCGGAAGATTATACAGATGAAACTCTTGCAGGTTCTGATGTCACATATAAAGTTACGGTACAGACTGTGCGCCGTAAATCGGAGCTGACTGATGAATGGGTGGCAGAAAATACAGATGATACCACAGTGGATGAATATAAAGAAACTGTCCGGAAACAGCTGGAAGAAGATGCACAGAATTCTGCGGCAGAAGTTTTGAAAAATACAGCATGGAGCACGGTTCTTGAAAACTCAGAAGTTAAGGAATATCCGGAGGAAGATATCAGCCGGGCAGAAGAAGAGTTTCGGACAAATATGGAATTCTATGCGAAACAGGCAGACATGGAACTGGATGAGTTTGTAGAATCCCAGGGAATCTCTCAGGAAGATTTTAACAAGCAGTGTGAACAGTATGCACAGGGAAAGGTAAAACAGAATCTGATTATTCAGGGAATCATGGATGCAGAGGGACTTTCTCTTGATGATAAGGAAAGCCTGGAAGTGCAAAATGACCTTGTGAAACAGATGGGAGTTGCGGATATTGCAGAACTGGTAGGCACTTACGGACAGACTTATGTGGATGAGGCAGTTGGGCTTTTACGCGTAGAAGATTTTATTGTACAGAATGCAAATGTGAGTGAAATGGCATCTACCGGAGATACCACAGCACCGGATGCAGAGGCTTCTGTGAATTCTTCACAGGCAACCCCGCAAGAGGATATGGGTGTGGATACAGAGCTGGAAGAACAGCTTGGTGAAGAAGAAACAGATACAATAAATGAAGCGGAAAGTGAATAAAAACTATAAGGAAATCCCATTGTATTTCCATGACAAATGAGTTATGATTATTCGGAAACGTTAAGAAACAAGAAACGGGGATAAGGAGTAAATGGATAAGCGGGTTTTGCGCGAAAGAATGCGCAGAAAGAAACGCCAGATGATGATCCGCCATTATACAAAAATTGGCCTGTATGTAGTTGGCGTGATCCTGGCACTTGTGTTTGTGGTAAGAGGAATCATCATTCCTGTTGCCCATCGTATTGCAGGAGGTGGAAGCGGATCAGGAAAGACTGTAACTGCCCAGGCAGAGACGGGAACACAGACAGAACAGACAGATTCCACTGCGGCAGTAAGACAGCCGCTGAAAGGTCAGTCAGATACTTCAAAAGTATCAACCATGACTGCCGGATGGCATGAAGATGCACAGGGGAAATGGTATCAGAATGCAGACGGTACATATTATGCAAATGGATTTCAGGATATAGATGGTGTTACCTATTCTTTTGACGCGAATGGATACATACAGACCGGATGGGTAACAAAAGGTGTAAAAGATTATTATTTTAATGAAGATGGTTCTTATGACCCTGAGAAGAAACGTCCTATGCTGGCACTGACATTTGATGATGGCCCGGGACAGTATACCAGTGAACTTCTGGATTGTCTGGAAGCCAATAATGCACATGCCACATTTTTTATGCTGGGACCAAATATTTCTTCTTATGCGGATATACCTCAGCGTATGCTGGATATCGGATGTGAGCTTGGAAATCATTCCTGGAATCATACAGCACAGCTTACAGACATTCCGCTGGCAGATGCAATCAAGGAATTCCAGGATACGGATAATGAACTGATCAAAGCATGCGGACAGGCATCTACTGTATGTCGTGTGCCTTACGGAGCAGGAAACCAGGATATTTACAGCGGTGTAGGAAAGCCGTTCTTTATGTGGTCCCTGGATACAGAGGACTGGAAACTGATGGATGCGGATGCGGATTATAATGCAGTTATGAACGGAGATCTGACAGATGGATCGATCATTTTGATGCATGATATTCATGAACCATCTGTACAGGCAGCGTTAAGACTGATACCGGATCTGGTTGCGCAGGGTTACAAACTTGTGACTGTCAGTGAAATGGCAGAGGCGAAAGGTGTTACTTTACAGCCGGCATCTTATGCGGATTTCTGGGACAGCAATCTTGCATCCGGAAATGTTCCGGGATATGAGGGAAATACCGATGCGGATATGACTGATTCTTCTGATGCATCTTCAGATACCTCAGATGGAAGTTCGGAGGATGGAAGTGCAGATACTTCAGATGGAAGTGCTGACGATGGAACTTCTGATTCTTCAGACGGGGATTACAGTGATGATGGAAGTTCCGGTGAAGAAGATTACAGTGATGATTATGTAGACTACGGAGATGGATCAGAATAAGAATCAGCAGCCGTGAAATAAAAATGCAGATCAGACAGGATTCTGGCTGAAGGCAGACAGTGAATATTTTACTGACAGATAAAAAACAAGAAAAGGCAAGGGAGCGTCCGGCAGAAAAAAAGTGGACGCTCTCTTTTGTTTTGTACAAAAAATGAATAAAAAAATCGAAAAAATTGTTAAATATACACAGAGTTTTAATTGACGCGAGAGAAGCGCATTGGTATAATAGGGGTTATAGAATGACTGAAAGTCAATTATTGAACGTTGGTCATGTTTCAAAATTGGAAAGCCGGTGGGCTGGATCTGAAAGTCAATCAGGCCGGAAACAGAACTTTTTGTTTCCTGTATGAATATATATTCTGCGAAGTAAAAGAGGTAAGCGGAAAAGAATAAGGGAGGAACTCCAGATGGGTGAGAGTATGAAATTTACAGAAGTGGACCAGTATTTATTTGGTCAGGGTACACACTATGAGGTGTATAAAAAGTTGGGAGCCCATCCCACTACATATCGACGGAAAAAAGGAGTTTATTTTGCTGTATGGGCACCAAATGCCCAGTCTGTTTCTGTGATCGGTGAGTTTAACGGATGGGATGAAACTGCAAATCCGATGCAGAAAGTAGGCCCGATCGGAGTGTATGAAGTTTTTGTACCGGGTTCGAAGATTGGACAGCTTTATAAATTTTTTATCGTAGGAATGCATGGAGAGAAACTTTACAAAGCAGATCCCTATGCAAATGAAGCAGAAAAACGTCCCGGAACAGCATCCAGAATTACAGACATTACAGATTATAAATGGAAAGATGCCACATGGATGAAAAACCGGGAAAAATTTGATCATAAAGTGCAGCCGATGTCTATTTATGAGGTGCATCCGGGTTCCTGGAAAAAACATCCATGGACAGAAGAGAATGAGGAAGGATTTTATAATTACCGTGAACTGGCTCAGTCTCTTGCGGCTTATGTAAAAGAGATGGGATATACCCATGTGGAACTGATGGGAATTGCAGAACATCCTTTTGATGGTTCATGGGGCTATCAGGTGACAGGATATTATGCACCGACCTCCCGTTATGGAACACCGCAGGATTTCAAATATCTGGTAGACTACCTTCATCAGCAGAAAATCGGCGTAATTCTTGACTGGGTACCGGCTCATTTTCCGAAAGATGCCCATGGGCTTGCGAACTTTGACGGAACTGCTGTTTATGAACATGCAGATCCAAGACAGGGAGAACATCCGGACTGGGGAACCAAGATTTATAATTATGGCCGCCCGGAAGTTAAAAATTTCCTGATCGCGAATGCACTTTACTGGGTAGAAGAATGCCATGTAGACGGACTGCGTGTAGATGCCGTTGCTTCCATGCTTTATCTGGATTATGGAAAGAAAGACGGAGAATGGATAGCCAATAAATACGGTGACAATAAAAACCTAGAAGCCATTGAATTTTTCAAACATCTCAATAATGTGGTACAGGGAAGAAATCATGGAACAGTCATGATTGCCGAAGAGTCTACTGCATGGCCGAAAGTTACCGGAGATGTAGAAGATGGAGGTCTTGGTTTTGCCCTGAAATGGAATATGGGATGGATGAATGACTTCCTGGAATATATGAAGCTGGATCTATATTTCCGTAAATTTAATCATAATAAAATGACCTTCTCCATGACATATGCTTACAGTGAACGATATGTGCTGGTGCTCTCCCATGATGAAGTAGTACATCTGAAATGTTCCATGATCAATAAAATGCCGGGTGAAATGGAAGATAAGTTTAAAAACTTAAAGGCAGCCTATTCCTTTATGACCTGCCATCCGGGTAAAAAGCTTCTCTTTATGGGACAGGAATTCGGACAGCTTCGTGAATGGAGCGAGGAGAGAGAACTTGACTGGTATCTTATGGAAGAAAAGCCTCACAGAGATCTTCAGAATTATGTGAAAGATCTGCTTGGAATTTATAAAAAATATCCAGCTCTTTATGCAATGGATAATGATCCGGAAGGATTTGAATGGATCAATGCAAATGACGGTGACAGAAGTATTTTCAGCTTTGTCAGAAAATCTCCAACAAAGAGAAACAACATTCTGTATGTAGTAAACTTTACTCCGGTAGACCGCCCGGATTACAGAGTAGGTGTGCCGAAGAAGAAACAGTACAAACTGATCATGGATGAAAAAGGACTGACAAAACCAAAGACTTTCAGTGCGCAGAAACAGGAATGTGACAACCGTCCGTTTTCGTTTGCATATCCGCTTCCGGCATACGGAGTTGCAATTTTTGTATATTAGAACCTGTTGCCTGCAATAACTCAGACAAATTTTGTCAAAATAAATAATTGTATTTTTCTTTTAAGTGCGTTATAATGAGCTCGAAAACAGGAAAATGAGTGAAAAGTAAGCATATTGAAAGGAGAATGAACATGAAGATATCCAACATTAGTAATATTGACAAATTTTTTGAAGTAATTGACAGCTGTAAAGGAAAAGTGGAACTTGTAACTGGCGAAGGCGACAGACTGAACCTTAAATCAAAATTATCCCAGTATGTATCTCTTGCAAACATCTTTTCAAACGGTGAAATTCCGGAACTGGAAATCGTTGCATATGAGAAAGAAGACATTGATAAATTAATGAACTTCATGATTAACGGTTGATAGATATATAGTTGGGGGCATGATCATAAGTCATGTCCCCTTATTTGTGTCATCGGATGAAAGAAATAAATTTCTGAATATATTTGAGGGTGACGCATGTGTGAAAAATAAGAAACCAGGGGGTATCAGATGCTTCCTGGTTAAAATGCGTTTGTTATAAAAAATCTGTAATTGTTTACAATATCCTGTGATGGGAACGGATACAGTTTGCAGAAATCATGAAAAGGAGAAAATAAATTATGGCAACTAAAATTGATATTATTTCAGGTTTTCTTGGAGCCGGAAAAACAACATTAATTAAAAAACTTCTGAAAGAGGCATTTCAGGGCGAGCAGGTTGTTCTGATTGAAAATGAATTTGGTGAGATCGGCATTGACGGTGGTTTCTTAAAAGAGGCTGGAATTGAAATTCGTGAAATGAATTCCGGATGCATCTGCTGTTCTCTGGTTGGAGACTTTGGAACTTCCCTGAAAGAAGTAGTAGATAAATATCATCCGGACAGAATCCTGATCGAGCCATCCGGAGTAGGTAAATTATCTGATGTCATCAAAGCTGTACAGGGTGTGCAGGGAGATGTGGACATTGTGCTGAACAGCTACACAACAGTTGTAGATGCAAAGAAATGCAAAATGTATATGAGAAACTTTGGCGAATTCTTCAACAATCAGGTAGAATATGCCGGCGCAGTTATCATGAGCCGTACAGATATTGTAGATGAGAAGAAAGCACAGCAGGCAATGGAACTTCTCCGTGGTCTGAACGAAAAAGCAGCGATCATTACCACCCCGATTGAAAAACTGGACGGAAAGAAAATTCTTGAAGTTATGGAAAAACCGGTATCTCTTGCAGAAGAATTAATGAAAGAGGAAGAAGTTTGCCCGGAATGCGGACATGTACACGAATACGGCGAACATCACCATGACCACGAAGAGGAACATCATCACCATGACCACGATGATTACGATCACGACCATGAATGCGGATGCGGGCATGACCATGAAAAAGAACATCATCATCACGACCACGACGATCACGACCATGAATGCGGATGCGGACATGATCACGAGGATGAGCATCATCATCACGACCATGACCATGAATGTGGATGTGGACACGACCACCATGACCATCACCATCATCATGCAGATGAAGTATTTACAAGCTGGGGACGTGAGACCATCAAGAAGTACACGAGAGAAGGTCTGGAAAAAATGCTGGAAGCACTTTCTGCTTCTGAGGAATACGGTATCATTCTTCGTGCCAAAGGTATGCTGCCGGCAGAAGATGGAACCTGGATCTATTTTGATATGGTTCCGGAAGAAACCGAAATTCGTGAAGGCGCACCGGAATATACAGGCCGTCTGTGCGTGATCGGTTCCAAGCTGAATGAAGAAAAACTTGCGCAGTTATTTGAACTCGCTTAAAGTGCACTTATACACTTATAGAAAGCATTTTTTAAACACATTCTAAAGTGCGCCTACAGAAAGCATTTTTAAAATGTGTTCTAAAATGAGTTTGCAGATTGCAAAAAAACAGGGGGCGGGCTACCGGAAAAAGCCTGTTTCCTGCACAGAGAAATAACAGAATCAAAAATAAAAAAAGGATGAATTTATGGACGATATCAGAGTACCTATTTATTTAATTACAGGATTTCTGGAAAGTGGAAAAACTACGTTCCTGAATTTTACATTACAGCAGGACTATTTTACGATTGATGGAAAGACACTGCTGATTCTTTGCGAAGAAGGCGAAGAAGAATATGATATGGAAAAACTGAAACTTGCAAACACAGTGGTTGAGGTCATTGAGGATGAAGATGATCTGACCCCGCAGCGCCTGGCAGCAATGGAAATTATTCATCAGCCGGAACGAGTTGTGATCGAATACAATGGAATGTGGCTTGTAAGTAAATTTGAACAGATGGAAATTCCGGAAGGATGGGGCATTGAACAGGAAATTACCTGTGTGGATGCAACTACTTATCAGGTTTACATGGCAAATATGAAATCCCTGTTTATGGATATGGTAAGAAATACAGATATGGTAATTTTTAACCGTTGTACAGAAGATGATCCGCTTCCTGCGTACAGAAGAGGAATTAAAGTTGCCAACCAGAGCGCAGAGGTTATTTTTGAAGATGAAGAAGGCGAAATGGAAGATATTTTCCAGGATGAAATGCCGTTTGATATTAATGCGCCGATCATTGAAATCCCGCCGGAAGATTACGGAATCTGGTTCGTGGATGCCATGGATCATCCCGATACTTATGTGGGAAAAATTGTCCGCTTTAAAGGCCGTGTTATGAAACCGCGTGGAATGGGAAGCAAGTTCTTCGTTCCGGGACGTGTTGCCATGACCTGCTGTGCGGATGATACTACTTTCCTTGGATTTATATGTAGAAGCGATGATGCTCCGCACATCAAAGAAGGAAACTGGGTAGAAGTTACTGCAAAAGTAGCATTCGAAAACAGAACAGAATATCAGGGTGAAGGTATTGTTCTGTATGCAAGTGCCGTGAAAGTATGCGATGCACTGAAAGACGAGATGGTATATTTTAACTGATTAAAAAAGGCGTGCTGGAATCAATTTTCAGCACGCTTTGTACAGAGGAGACATTATGTATTTAGTAGTTGGTCTGGGAAATCCAGGAAAACAATATGAGGCAACCCGTCATAATATGGGATTTGATACCATAGATTATCTGGTAGAGGAATATCAGGTACCCCAGGGAGGCGTGAAATTTAATGCCATGTATGGAAAAACCATGATTGGCGGAGAAAAAGTAATTCTGATGAAACCGTTGTCTTTTATGAATTTAAGTGGCGGACCGGTCAGAGAAATGGCGGATTATTTTAAAATCGATCCGGAGACAGAACTGATCGTCATTTACGATGATATTGACCTGGAACCGGGACAGCTTCGTATCCGTAAGCAGGGAAGTGCAGGTGGCCACAATGGTATCAAGGATATCATCCGCCAGCTTGGAACAGAAAAATTCCTGCGCATTAAAGTTGGTGTAGGGGCAAAGCCAAAAGGCTGGGACCTTGCAGATCATGTGCTGGGACGTTTTTCCACAGAAGACCGAAAACTTGTGGATGAGGCCATAGAGAGAGCAGGCAAGGCTGTGGAAATCATGATTTCTCAGGGCGCAGATGCAGCGATGAATGAATATAACAGAAAAGTGCAGAAATAAGAATTGATTATGAAAGCTTTTTTGAATCCTCTGCATGATCTTGCAGAGTTTGAACAGATTTGTAAAGAAAGTAAAAAGAATAAAGGAATTCTTCAGGTTTCCGGATGTATGGAATCCCAGAAATCCCATTTGATGTATGGGCTTTCCGGGCTGGCACCGTTTCGTCTGATTCTTACGGAGGATGAACGGCGGGCCAGGGAGATTTATGAGGATTACCGTTTTTATGACAAAAATGTATACTTTTATCCGGCAAAGGATCTGCTTTTTTTTCAGGCGGATATTCATGGAAATCTTCTTATACGCCAGAGAATGAAAGTGGTTCGGGCACTTCTGGAGCAAAAAGAGCTTACAGTTGTAACTGGCATTGATGGCTGTATGGATTTCCTGGAATCTCTGGAGAGTATCCGCAGCCAACTGATTCATTATGAGAGTGACAGTACTGTAAATCTGGATGAGTTAAAAGAACGTCTGGTAATGCTTGGATATGAAAGAACAGGACAGGTGGAAATGCCGGGGCAGTTTTCCATCCGTGGCGGAATCGTAGATATCTATTGCCTGACGGAAGAAAATCCGTGGAGAATAGAACTGTGGGGAGATGAAATTGATTCTATCCGCAGCTTTGATGCGGAAAGCCAGCGTTCTCTTGAAAATCTGGATGAGATCGTGATCTATCCGGCAGCAGAACATACAGAGGAAAAAAATATGGTTTCTTTTCTGGATTATTTTCCGGAAGAGGAAACCATTATTTTTCTGGACGAACCCAACCGTCTGGTGGAAAACGGGCAGGCAGTAGAGGAAGAATACCGCCAGAGCCGCCTTCACAGACAGGAAAAAGGAAATCAGAATCTGCCGGAACACTGGATCTGTTCTTTTGAGGAACTGCAAAGTGAGCTGAACAGACGCAGATGTATTGCATTGTGTGCGCTGGAACCAAGACAGACCGGCTGGAAGATCCGGGAGAAATATTATCTGGAAGTAAAATCGGTAAGTTCTTATAACAGCAGTTTCGAACTGCTGGTGAAAGATTTACAGCAGTACCGGAAACAGGGATATAAAGTTGCGCTTCTTTCTGGTTCAAGGACAAGAGCACAGCGTCTGGCCAAAGATCTGCTGGAACAGGGACTGAACGCATTCTACGGAGAAGATTATGACCGTGAGATTCAGCCGGGAGAAATCCTGGTTGCCTATGGGCATGCCAGAAAAGGATTTGAATATCCGCTGATCAAGTTTGTGGTCATGACAGAATCAGACATTTTTGGCCAGGAACAGAAAAAAAAGAAGAAAAAGAAAAACTATAATGGAAAACGTATCCAGGATTTTGCGGAGCTCTCTGTGGGTGACTTTGTGGTCCATGAAAAACATGGACTCGGAATTTACCGTGGAATTGAAAAGGTAGAAGTAGATAAAGTTGTCAAAGATTATATAAAAATCGAATACAGAGGCGGAAGTAATCTTTATATTCTGGCTACACAGTTAGATGCTCTTCAGAAGTATTCCGGTGCAGATACAGCGAAAACTCCAAAACTGAATAAACTTGGAACACAGGAATGGAATAAAACGAAATCCAGAGTCCGGGGAGCTGTAAAAGATATCGCCAGAGAACTTGTGGAACTTTATGCGGTGCGCCAGGAAAAAGAAGGATATGTCTGTGGACCGGATACCGTGTGGCAGAAAGAGTTTGAGGAAATGTTTCCGTATGAGGAAACGGAAGATCAGCTCAGTGCCATTGAAGATGCGAAACGTGACATGGAAAGTACAAAGATCATGGATCGTCTGATCTGCGGAGACGTGGGATATGGAAAAACGGAAGTTGCACTTCGTGCTGCTTTTAAGGCTGTACAGGAGAGCAGACAGGTTGCCTATCTTGCACCTACCACGATTCTGGCACAGCAGCATTACAATACCTTTGTTCAGAGAATGAAAGAATTTCCTGTGCGTGTGGAACTTCTATGCCGTTTTCGTACACCTGCACAGCAGAAAAAAGCAATCGAAGACCTGAAAAAAGGACAGGTGGATGTGATTATTGGAACCCACCGGATTCTTTCCAAAGATGTACAGTTTAAAAATCTGGGACTTCTTATTATTGATGAGGAACAGCGTTTCGGAGTTACGCACAAAGAAAAGATCAAACAGATGAAAAAGGATGTGGACGTTTTGACTCTGACTGCCACACCTATTCCAAGAACACTTCATATGAGCCTGATCGGAATTCGCGATATGAGCGTCCTGGAAGAACCTCCAATGGACAGGATGCCCATACAGACATATGTAATGGAATATGATGAGGAAACGGTACGTGAAGCAATCAACAGAGAGCTTCGAAGAGGCGGGCAGGTTTATTATGTGTATAACAGAGTAACCGATATCGCAGATGTGGCTTTGCGTATTGCGAAACTGGTACCGGATGCGAGGGTGGAGTTTGCGCATGGACAGATGAGTGAACGGGAACTGGAAAACGTGATGTATGGATTTGTAAACGGTGAGATTGATGTTCTGGTTTCCACCACCATTATTGAAACCGGTCTGGATATTTCAAATGTAAATACCATGATCATTCATGACTCTGACAGATATGGTCTTTCTCAGCTTTATCAGCTTCGGGGAAGAATCGGGCGTTCCAACAGGACGGCTTATGCATTTTTGATGTACAGACAGAATACGATGTTGAAAGAGACAGCGGAAAAACGTCTGGCTGCGATCCGTGAATATACAGATCTTGGAAGCGGATTTAAAATTGCCATGCGTGATCTGGAACTTCGCGGAGCAGGAAATCTTCTGGGTGCACAGCAGCACGGACATATGAATGCAGTTGGGTATGATCTGTACTGTAAAATGCTCAGTGAGGCAGTCAAGGAAGCAAAAGGAATTCATACGATGGATGATTTTGAAACTTCCATTGACCTGAATGTAGATGCCTTTATTCCGGACTCTTATATCAGCAATGAGTTTCAGAAACTGGACATTTATAAGAGAATTGCGGGTATAGAAAATCAGCAGGATTATGATGATATGCTGGAAGAACTGCTGGATCGTTTTGGAGAACCGACAAAGGCAGTCCTGAATCTGCTGGCGATTGCAAAGTTAAAAGCAATTGCACATCAGGGATATGTAACAGAGATCAAACAGCTGGGAAAAGAAGTACGCATTACCCTGTATGAGAAGGCGAATCTGAATACGCAGGGAATTCCGCTTCTGATGCAGAAATACAGAAGAGGTCTGCAGTTTAAAGTAGAACAGGAGCCGAAATTTATCTATGAGCCGCAGGGAAATCTGATTCAGTCACTGACAGAGTTTGCTGTGGAACTGAAGGATCTGGCGGAATGATTGTTTTTTTGCCCTATCGGGACAGGTATAAAACGGAATTTGCCCTTGTATATATGGGAAAAGTGATAAATGTGTGAATTGAATCACATATTTATGAAATCTTCTTGCCCTTAGCACAAAAAAAGTTTATACTCATAGATACTGGCATAAGATATTTGACCCGTCAGATATGTCCGGAAAACAAACAAGGCGGGTAATAATGGAGGAAGAAATGAAAGAAATGGTGAAAAGAACAGCCGTTGCAGCACTGGCTGGTGTAATGACAGCAGGAATGCTTACCGGATGCGGAAGCAAGGCCTTAGATGGAACAAAAACAGTGGCTACTGTGGACGGAACAGATATTCCGCTTGGAGTGGTAAGTCTGTATGCACGTGAGCAGCAGATCATGACAACAAATATGTACCTGATGTATGCGGGAAGTGCTTCTAATATCTGGGATCAGACAGCAGATGAAGATTCCAAGGAAACCTATGGAGATCAGGCAGTACAGACCAGTCTGGAATCCATTGAAAAAATGTACATCATGAAAGAAAAAGCAGCAGATTATGATGTTACCCTGACAGAGGATGATGAAAAAGCAATTGCAGATGCAGCTGCATCCTTTATGGAAGCAAACAGCGAAGAAACGATTGCAGATCTTGCTGTCAGCGAGGATCAGGTAAAAACTTTACTGGAACTTCAGACAATTCAGAACAGAATTTATGATTCGCTTGTTGCAGAAGGAAATATCACAGTTTCCGATGATGAAGCAAATCAGTCATCCTTTACTTACGTTAGCATTTCCACAAGCGGAGAAGATCTGACTGATGAAGATAAAGCGACAAAGAAAGAACAGGCTCAGGAAATTGAAGACAAGATGAAAGAAGATCCGTCTGCGGATATGAAAGAAGTAGCTCAGGGAGTAGATGAAAGCTATTCTGCACTTACAGGTACTTTTACAGCAAAAGAAAGCGATGATGAAGATTCTTCCAGTTCTTCTTATCCGGACGAAGTTCTGACTGTACTTCGTGGATTAAAAGACGGAGAAGTTGCTTCTGATATCATTGAAACAGATACAGGATACTATGTTGTAAGACTTGATAAAGCACTTGATGAAGATGCAACAGCATCCAAGAGAGAAAGCCTTCAGAATTCCAAAGAGAGAGAGTACTATACAGAAACAACAAACAAATGGCTCGAAGATGCAGATGTAACAGTAGATAAAAAAGTTCTCAAGACTCTCAAGATCACAGACAGCCATACATTTGCAAATCCAACCTCTACACCAACTCCTTCTCCGGAAGCGACTCCGACACCGGAAGTAACCGAGACACCAGAGGCAACCGAGACACCGGAAGCAACTGAGACACCGGAAGCAACCCCGACAGAGGAAGCAAAAGCAACCGAAACACCGGAGGCAACCCCGACAGAGAAGGCAGAAGAAAAAGAAGCTGAAGCAACTGAAACACCGGAAGTAACTCCGACAAAAGCAACAACAGCAAAATAAGAAAGTTAACTAAATAAAAACCATGTCAGCCATGATATATTTCCACATTTTGGATATATCGAAGGAACTGACATGGTTTTTGTTTTGTTATCCTGCCTTCAGAAGATAACAGTATTGCGTCCGTGCGTTTTTCCATAATATAACTTTGTGTCTGCCTGCTTGGTAAGTTCTTCCAGGCTGGACTGGAAATCATATTCAGAGATACCAAATGTCATGGTAACATGTATAGGTGTATTCTGATATATAATGGAAGTTTTGGAAATCGCAATTTTAATATCATTGATCAGGGTACTTGCGGAGTCCCCGTTCATATCCGGGAAAAAGAAGAAAAATTCTTCTCCGCCCCATCGACAGACATGACCGATACCAAGAGTTTTTTCCCTAAACAGCCTGGAAAGTTCTTTCAGAACAAGGTCGCCACAGTCATGTCCGTAGGTATCGTTTATTTTCTTGAAGAAATCGATATCTCCGATGGCAACAGAAAATATCTGATGAGGATTGGCAGAGATATGATTGGTCATGATCTCTTCAAGTTTGCGGCGGTTATATAGTTTGGTCAGAGGATCGGTTGCTGCCTGCTGACGCAGTTCCATGTTATAAAGCATCAGATGCTTTTCTGCCTTCTGAAGGTTGGCACTGAAAGTCATACAGATGACTCCCATGATTACGAATGACAGGATAGTATTTACAATCTGTAAAGTCAGCATCTGTAAAGAATCCAGAAGATATAACGGAAGCTGAATCTGACAGTAAAAAAACAATCCCATACGCAGGATAAACAAAAGTACGGAAAATATAATTTTGTTTAGTGTAGAGTCGTAGATGGAAAATATGGATATGATCATCAGTGGTAAAATAAAGTTTGTTCCACCGCAGTTCCACCCATATGCATAGATAAAGTAAGAGATCCAGCCGGCGGAAATAATAACGTAAAATAAAAGACTCCATCGAACAGGAATATTGTCTATGCAATATCTGGTAATGCAGCAGACTGCCAGCCAGGGAAGGACTCTGAGACAGTTGAGAGGAAAGCCAAATATAGCCATACATACGATAAAAATCGTAAAATAAATAATGTAAACATTATAACATCTTCGGAGAGCCAGAGAAAAATAAATAGGGGCAGACTCTCCATCATAACTGTGATTTATAATCTTCATAACAAAATCCTTTAACATTTTTTACAGTAAAAATGCAGTATTGTATCTGGTTGGCTTTGAAAGTCATGCCAGTTGCTTTATCTGGAGATTATAGTTGGCATCATTATATAAGTCCGAAATGTTCCAGAGCATTTTTGATTCCATTGTCCTCAATGTCTGTTGTCTGCCATGTGCAAAATGGCAGGATGGCAGGATCAGACAATCCCATGGCAATGCTGGTTCCGGCATATTTCAGCATGGGAAGATCATTGGTACTGTCTCCGAATGCATAGGTATCTTCCAGACTTTCTTCCAGATATTCCATAAGAAACTGAATACCGGTTGCCTTGCTGTATGCTTTCTGGGTCAGTTCCCATGCATCATCTGCATGTACAAAGCGGGTAAAGTGCCGGTCAGCGAATTCGCGGAAAGTTTCCATGTCAGCATCTTTGCGTGGAAATACCAGGAATTTGTCAAAAGTGAAAGTCTTACTAAGAGGTTCTTTGTAAAGAGATAAATCTTCTACTTTTACTTCTGTACGCAGGTTCTGAATAGCATCCGGAAGAATGGCAGAACTACCATCGTAAAGGATGCGGTCAGGGCATTCAAAGAATGCCGGAATTTTACATTTGCGCAGAATGTCAATGGTTTCTACACAAAGTTCATGGGGATTGGAGCTGGACAGGAGTAATTTTCCATCCATATAAATCTGACTTCCACATCCGCATACATATCCGTCAAAATTTAATTCTTTGATCTTGTCAGGAATCATGGCATAGGTGCGGCCGGAATTGATAAAAAGTTTATGTCCGTTTTTCTGGGCTTCTTTTAATGCCGTTCTGGCACTTTCCGGAATTTTCCATGGATATGGGGTCAGTAAAGTTCCGTCAATATCAAAAAAAAGCAGTTTGCTGTTACTCATGTAAGTCCTCCCCGGCATCTTGTGAATTTTCATATGAATGTTGTGCAATCTCTTCTGTTTCTTCGTTTCCAGCAGTTACTAAAGCAGCAGAAGATACATCTGTATGCAAAGGATTACTTGTTTCGAATACGTTGTCCGGACAGCTATCAGGTGTAGGCATATGTACATGGATGCCGTTTACCTCTACATTATCTTCCATTGGAATGACGAGGCATTTGCGTCCGTCGATCACTCTTGTTTCCACCAGATCTGCACGTTCAGGATCTACGTGGATCACCACATCTGGGGTTTTGATTTCGAATCTTCTGGTATTTGTAATATTTGAAGCAACAAGGGAAGACTTTTCGCCTGCTGCGATCTCGTACTGTTCATCAAAATTCTCCAGTTTTTCATTTTCAACGCCACAGTCTTCGAAGAGGCGTTTTACTTCGGATTTAGTAAGAACTACCGGGTCGGGTTCTTCTTTCTGGGATTCGATAAGTTCATTTAATCTTTCGTGGATAGTAACTACGGTATCATAATTGCAGTCTTCACCAAGAGTATCCTCCACAAGTGCATTAAAGGAATCTTTCTGTCCTCCGGCAGATAAAGGAGCGTTGCAGCCAAGAAGCTCATCAATAAAAATATCCTGAAGCTCATTTGCGTTTTTACTATAATAAAGAACGCCGTGAATGTCTGTGCTTCGGTCATTAAACTGAGGGAAAAGAAATCCTACATCAGGAAGTTCTACAAGCCAGTCACGGATACGATCCTGAATGCTGTTGGTTTCTGCGTTATAGCACAGTCCGGCTTTGGAAAGCTTTACAGGGCAGATGCAGCACAGGATGTGTTCATAAATTTCATCAGAAGCATCGAACATTTCTGCTCCGTCAGAGGACTTTCCGGGAATATCGTAAACAGCGTGGATTAAAATAATATAGTAATTTTCAGGATACTGATAGGATTCAATCACTTTGTCATAAAATGCCTCAACCAGAGAATCATCATTCAGTTTGCTTTCACGGAGTTTCATAAGAAAATGCTGTTTTCCGCCCTCAGATTCTTCTGCAAGAGGAAACTCCATATTCATCAGATTTTTCCCGATTGTGCCGGAAAGGGCTTTACGGAAAATATCAAAATATTTAAACATTTCTTCTTCTGAAAGGGAAAGAAACGCTTCTTTCAGCTCTGTTTTTTTGTTCTTTTCCGCATCTACATAACATCCGCAGATACGTGTAACAGAGCAGTTTTCCGGGGTAAACTGTTTCTTTATTTCAGATATTTCTTTTTTGTTCATTAATTCATTACCTCATCTATTAAGATTTCTGTTCAATAGTAGTTTTATTATATCCCAGTTTGCCTGGGCGGGCAAGAAGGTCATGGATTTCTTCGGATTTTTTTACAGCCTGTCTGAAGCTTTATTTCTGCGATTTATATGCGTCAATTTCCAGCATATTTTCCCTATCCTTCAGTAGATTTTGAAAAAAAATATGCTATAATAAAAAAGATAACTGTAGGTTGTATTTAACCAAGTCAGGCGAATAGCGAAAGTGAATTGCAAATATCCGTTTGATAAGGAAATGGAGGCATGATTTTATGAACGAAACGATTAAAAATCTTATAGAACGCAGAAGCGTACGTGGTTATAAAAAAGATCTTGTACCGCAAGAAACTCTGAATGAGATTCTGGAAGCCGGAAAATATGCGGCAAGTGGAATGGGAATGCAGGGAACTCTTATGGTAGTAACTCAAAATGCAGAACTGGTGAAGAAACTTTCTGAAATGAACGCGGCAGTTATGGGAAGTTCAGCAGACCCGTTTTATGGAGCACCTACAGTTGTGATTGTTTTTGCAGACAGCAATCAGGGAACCTGCGTGGAGAACGGAAGTCTCGTCATGGGAAATCTTATGAACGCAGCACATGCATTGGGTGTTGATTCCTGCTGGATTCATCGTGCCCGTGAGGTATTTGATTCACCGGAAGGAAAAGAACTGAAAGCACAGTGGGGAGTACCGGATTCTTATGTTGGAATCGGACATTGTATTCTGGGATACCGTAGCGGGGAGTATCCGCAGCCAAAAGCAAGAAAAGATGGATTTGTGATTCGGGTATGACGATGGAAGATTCAGGAAAGATAAGAAAACATTACTGGTTTGGCGGCAGAGTACAGGGAGTCGGCTTCCGGTATCGTGCGTATTATATAGCCAGTTCTCTTGGCATAACCGGATGGGTAAAGAATGCATGGGATGATCGTGTGGAGATGGAGGCGCAGGGAAACAGAGAAGTCCTTGCACAGATGGTGGAAATGCTTGGACGGCAGCAGTTCATTTATATAGAAACCATAGAAGATGAGGTCATCCCGGTGAAAGAGGAAAGCAGCTTTTACATAAGGTAAGAGCTGCTTTTTCCTTTTGAGGTATGGGACTGGTTCGGGTCAAGCGAATATTCGCAAATGGAAGCAGGGGACTTACTTGATTCGGTTAAAGAATAATTGTTGATTTCCAATATAAAAAAGCGTAAATATCTATATTTGAAATTTTTTCATATTTTTTGAAAATT
>ERZ1673739.997-NODE-997-length-34871-cov-124.674891_pt1 | contig 34871 bp, 32 predicted proteins | sample MGYA00580210_ERZ1673739 | MGnify/ENA primary metagenome ERZ1673739 (study PRJEB41218, sample SAMN15661749) | gut metagenome | host: Homo sapiens | place: Canada: London | collected 2015-08-20/2019-03-30 | study: EMG produced TPA metagenomics assembly of...
GAACCGGTGAATCAGGGTGTTGCAGACCCACGCCTTACCGCTTGGCTACTGCGCCATATCTTAAATTTTATTACAGCCAGCAATGCTTTCTGTAAAATGACCCCGACGGGAATCGAACCCGTGTTACCGCCGTGAAAGGGCGATGTCTTAACCGCTTGACCACGGGGCCTCAACGATCACATTCTTGCGTGACCGTTTTATATAATATCATATGTTTTTGTGGAATGCAAGTGTTTTTACAAATTTTCTTTTATTTTTTTCATCACCTTTTTTCATCACAATTCAAGAATGTAACAGTTACTCACCGTTTTTCACTTCGAACCTGCTGATTCCCATCATGCTCACTGTTCCATCCGTGCTGTTCGTATCGATCTCGCAACTATTATAAAAACTTCCGTCTTCATACCAGTTATATACATTTACAAGCTCGGATTCTGTATGTTGGGATGCTTCTCCATATGATGCCTGAACGACATCAATTGCCGTTCCCAACTGGATTCCTCCCGGGAATATTACTGTCAGGTCTTCGTTTCTCAGTGAATACTGTTCCACATAGATTCCTCCGACCAGACAATCCTTCGCTTCTTTTACAGCATTCCCTGTATTGATCAGATCCACCATGATCGTATTCTTGGAAGCATCTTTAAACCAGGCATTCTGATAATCTCCTGCTTCAATCTCATACTCCTGCGGAAGGCTTTTTTCATCCAGCGTAAGTCCAGTGCTTTCCAGGTCTGCAATCGTACACGGAAGTGTCAGTACCTTACCGTTAATCTGAACGGTATAAGAATTCCAGCTTGCTCCAAGTTCTTCGCTTTGTGGTGAAGCACCTTCTATATCCGACTGGATTCCCTTAGCGGCTTCTGCTTCTGCCGCTGCTTCCTGATTCTCTTCTTCCAGCATTTCATCTGTACTATTCTCCGCTTCGTCCTCACCGTTATCCTTCGCAGATTCCTTTACAGCCTTTGGCACTTTAATCTTCTTTGTATCATTATAGGACACAAATGTCACTTCCAGTGTATAGGATGTCACCTGTGCATTCTCTTCTCCTGCTGCCTTCAAATAATCTGTCAGATCAAAGGTAATCTTTGCCGGAAGTATATTACTTCTATAAATATCAATCACACAGTCCACTTTTATGTTGTTCAATTTCTGCTGAAGCTCCTCGTTGTTTTCCTCATCCTCGGAAGCCTGTAGATTCCAGCCTGACAGATCAGAGGAATCTTCTCCGAGTAAAGCTTTCAGCGTATCTGCAAATGTCTCCTGGAACTGTGTTCCACTGATCGTTCCTGTCAGCTCAAAACACTCTTCCTTATTCACGGTCGCAAGATCCTGTGAAACGCTGAATGCTCCGGACAGATTCTGAAGTCCATCGAACAATACCGTCTGCTGTGAAGATGTCTCTTTCTCCTCAACAGCGTTCTTCTCCCAGGCTTCATCCGTTCCACTATAGATCACAGTCTTCCCGTCTTCTTCCACCTGATAAGATTCCATCTCCTGTGTCTCTTTCGTTCCGGCCATATTCGTCTTCTGCTGACCTTTTCTGTGTACTGCTGCCGGATCCCGTGTCATCTCGATATCCAGATTGCTCTCCTGGCTGATCGCACTGTCACCATTACCCATCTGCAGTTTTACGATCTGATTCTCTTCTGCCGATTCTACTGATGCCATATTAACCTCAATATCGCGGAACAGATTCTCCGATGTCGCTGCTTTCTGACAGCCACTCAGACTTCCAACTGCCGCAAGAAATATAATTCCTGCTGTTAACTTCTTTATCCATTTACATTTCATAGTTTGTCTTTCACTTCCCAAGTCGTATATTCAAGAATGCCTCGACATTCTTGCTGCTATCTCTTATCGTAACCAGCTTTGCACTTCATTATACAAAATTATTTTCTCAAAAACAATTACTGAAAGTAGATTACTCTAATGATTCACTTCTTTTCTTTCTACAAATATGCTATAATACATTAATACGTTCGTGTACAAAAGTATACGTGCTTTTACAGGAGGAAAACACACATGGGAAAACATGAAAAAGAACGTGATGGATTCAAAAGCCGGACTGGATTTATCCTTGCCTGCATCGGATCTGCCGTCGGCATGGGAAATATCTGGAGATTCCCTTACATGGTATCAGACTGGGGTGGTATGACTTTTCTGATTCCTTATATTTTATTTGTAATATTGATTGCTTCTACCGGAGTGATCGAAGAGATGGCACTCGGACGCGCTGCCAAAGGTGGACCAATCAAAGCCTTCGGTGTCTGTACAGAAATGCGAACTGGCAATAAGAAAACAGGTGAACTGATCGGACTGCTTCCGGTTCTTGGCTCTCTCGCACTTGCGATCGGATACACAGTTGTTGTCGGATGGATTTTCAAGTATACCTTCCTTGCACTGACCGGACAGATTGCCGGCATGAAGCAGGATATGAACCAGATTGGCGGTATGTTCGACAGTACTGCTTCTGCTTTTGGTAATAACCTTTGGCTTGTAATCGCAGTTCTTGTGACTGCTGTGATCATGGCAATGGGAATTGCCGGTGGAATCGAGCGTGCCAACGGCATAATGATGCCGCTATTGTTCATACTGTTTCTTGGACTCGGGGTATACATTTTCTCCCTTCCTGGTTCATCTGCCGGATATCGTTACATCTTCACGATCAATCCAAAGGGGCTTTTAGACCCTAGACTTTGGATCTATGCTTTTGGGCAGGCATTCTTCTCTCTGTCCATTGCCGGAAACGGAACTGTTATTTATGGTTCCTACTTAAAGGATTCTGAAGACTTGGTGAGTTCCGCAAGAAATGTTGCCATCTTCGATACAATCGCTGCCCTGCTCGCTGCTTTCGTTATCATTCCGGGAATGGCAGTCGGCGGTGCTGAATTGTCTTCCGGTGGACCTGGACTGATGTTTATCTATCTGGTCAACGTATTCAATGGAATGCCTGGTGGCAAGATTGTAGGAATCATCTTCTACATCTGCGTACTTTTTGCCGGAATGAGCTCACTTGTAAATCTGTATGAAGCTCCGGTTGCTACATTACAGGAACGTTTCGGATTAAAGCGTGTCTCAGCTGTTGGGATCATTGCAGCATTCGGCTGCTGTATCGCACTTCTCATCCAGGGGATTGTCTCCGGATGGATGGACGCAGTTTCTATCTATATCTGCCCGCTTGGAGCAATGCTTGCAGCAATCATGTTCTTCTGGATCGCAGATAAAGAGTTCGCACTGAAAGCTGTAAATACAGGCCGTGAGAAAAAAATCGGAACTTGGTTCCTGCCACTTGGAAAATATGTCCTTGTTCCCCTCGCACTTGTTGCACTGATTGCCGGTGCCGTACTGGGTGGAATCGGATGATGAAACAGTAACATTAAACTAGCGAATAAAAAGAGCCACAATCATTCGTAGCATTAAGCTACTGTTCACTCCCGTGTCAATCACTCCGCTGATTGACACGGAGGATGCGTGTTTTGACTTGAATGCATCTCGCCCCATCGCCAAAGGCGATTTAAAATGGCGAGATGCGTTGCTGGTCGCACATCGTGTGAACAGTAACAGCATTAAGCTGCCATGATCGTGGCTCTTTTTATTCATCCATTTGTTACTATTCTATACTCATTCTCACTTCAAATGTTGTTCCGCCCTGCTCATTTCCGCGAACCTCAATCTTTCCGTCATGCACACGCACGATTTCACGCACCATCGCAAGTCCAAGACCTACCCCTCCAAGCTCACGGCTTCTGGACTTATCCACCCGGAAAAACGGTTCAAAGATCTGTTCCCGGAATGACTCGTCAATTCCATTTCCTGTATCCGCAACTGTAAGGACAACTTCATTCTTCTCTCTCTTCGCCGATACCGTAACGATTCCATCTACCCGATTATATTTAATCGCATTTTCAACGAGATTATAAATCATCCGATAGATCAGAATATCACTTCCTGTCAATATCAATTCATCCTCTGGCTTTTCGTTACTGTTCACACTACATGCGACCAGCAACGACTCTTCTGTTCCATCTAATCTTCCATCCAGCGAATTCTGTGCCTTCTGTAACAGTTCAATATTCTTTTCCTGTGCCAGTGGTTCCAGATCCGTCAGCACTTCTTCTATCAATCCCTGAATCTCAATCTTTTCATTACGTGCCACCGTCTGTAATTCACTCATATCCAAAAGTGTTCTGACAAGCTTGCTAAGACGTTCATTCTGCTCCGTCACCATCTGGATGGTTTCTTCTGCCGCATCTCCACTCTCCGGATGTTCTGTTGTATGATAAAGATCTAGTTGTGCTTGGATTAATGCTAAAGGAGTTCGTAGCTCATGTGCTGCATTTCCTGTAAACTGACGCTGTGTCTCAAATGATTCCGAAAGTCGCAAAAGCATCTTGTTATAAGAAGTACGAAGTCTGTCTAATTCTGCGATTCTATTCTCTTCAATCGTATAATCCGCCAGATTCTGTGCCTGAACCTTTTCTACTGTCTCTGAAAATTCTTTGAGTGGTTTTAATGCCCTGCCGCTGACAAAAAATGTAACTGCGCCACCAATCAGTGCCACGACAGCAGTAATCAGAAGACTTCTATTTCTATAATCTGATTTCGAATTATAAACCTTCGTAGCAAACTGCGCTGCAAAGTCATCCCACTCATTATCTGGAATATCAATGTAGACTGCCTCCGGTGTAGTGCCCTGATCTGTGACGGTCTCCTGAAGCGTATCGATATAATAGACACCATTCTTATATAAGAAAAATGTCAGACATCCACACAATACTGTGATCAGCACGGTTGTAAGAATCGTCAGTCTCCACTGGAGCGATATTTTTCTCATGCTTTTCCATCTCCTATCTTATACCCCTCACCAATCTTATTCACGATGGGATCATAACCAAGCCCGGCTTTCAGTTTCTTTCTCAGAGAAGACATATGCACTCGTATCGAGCCGCTGAAACTATCCACAGAAGAATCCCAGACATGCTCGATCAGTTCTTCCTGACTGACCGGTCTTCCCTGATTCAAAAGAAGATACTCTAGAATTCCATTCTCTTTTCTTGTCAATGCAACCGGCTTGTCTTTTGCATATGCAGTCCTTTCTCTTGTATCAAAACGAAGACTGCCACATTCCAGACAGACATTTTTTTGTACAAACTTTCTTCTTGTCAGACTTCGCACACGGGCTTCCAGCTCTTGCAGATGAAAGGGTTTTTCCATATAATCATTTGCCCCCGCATCAAGACCGTCAACCTTATCAGCGATCTGACTTCTCGCAGACAGAATCAATACCTTTGTCTCTTCATTTTCCTTTCGAAGTTCCCGGAGAATATCCATCCCATCCATCCCCGGAAGGTTAAGATCAAGCACGATCAAATCATACATTTCCGCATAGATCATATCCAGTGCTTCCTCTCCGTCATTACACGTGTCTACCTCATACCCTGCCTGGTGCAGACTTTTCGCAATCATATCACATAATTTCTTCTCATCTTCAACAACTAATAATCTCAATTTATTTTTCTCCATTTTCTTAACAGGAATTTTACACCCTCTATTGTATAATGCAAACATCGAAAGGTCAATAAACGGTTACTGTTCACACGATGTGCGATCAGCGGAGTGATTGACACGGGAGTGAACAGTAACAATAAACGGACTTTGAACATTGAAAGGAGTATCTAAATGAAATCTGAAAAAGCAACACAGATTCTTTTACTTGCAGCCGGTCTGGTGTTTTTCCTTGTCGGGATTTTCCGCGGAGAAGCAGCGATTGTACTTAGTAAGGCAATAAAATTATGTATGGAGTGTGTCGGAATTGGATAAGAAAATGAAATCAAACAAAAACTTTCTGGTCCGCTTCCGCGGATGGATTCAGGCAGCTGCTACACTGCTGACCAACATTCACATCCCGAATCTGTTTAAAGGGAAAATTTATCAGGGAAATGTAAAAACGATGTGCGTCCCGGGACTAAACTGTTACTCTTGTCCTGCCGCCACAGGTGCCTGTCCGATTGGAGCTTTTCAAGCCGTGGTCGGTTCTTCAAAATTCAAATTTACCTACTACATCACCGGATTTTTCATCCTGTTAGGTGTTCTGTTAGGACGGTTTATCTGTGGATTCCTCTGTCCGTTTGGATGGTTCCAGGATCTGCTGCATAAGATTCCGGGCAAGAAACTTTCCACCGCAAAACTGAAGCCTCTGCGGTATCTGAAATATGTGATTCTGGTCGTCTTTGTTATACTACTTCCGGCATTTGTAACCAATTCACTTGGTATGGGAGATCCTTTCTTCTGCAAATACATTTGCCCACAGGGCGTACTTGAAGGCGCAATTCCGCTGGCACTTGCCAACTCAGGAATCCGTGCCGCACTCGGACATTTATTTACATTTAAGTTCACAATCCTTGCGCTTTTCATCATCCTGAGCATCTTGTTTTACCGTCCATTTTGTAAATGGATCTGCCCGCTGGGTGCTATTTACTCACTGTTTAACAAGGTATCTTTTCTTAAGATTCAGGTTGATCATGAGAAATGTGTTGGCTGCCAGAAATGTAGTCGTGTCTGTAAGATGGATGTCAATGTAGTAGACACACCAAACCATCCGGAGTGTATCCGATGCGGAGAATGTATGAAAGCCTGTCCGACTGATGCAATCTGCTATCATTACGGATTTTCAACTAAGAAACAGGCTGAAAATAAAAACTAATAAAATGTAATTTAAAGGAGATTTAAAATCATGAAAAACAAAACACTTAGAACAAACTCAATGAAATTAAAAAAGGTAATTGCTGCATCCCTTGCTATTTCCGTACTTTTTGCATTTACAGGCTGCGGAAATTCCTCCTCAACAGACAATACAAACACAAAACAGGAATCTTCTTCCACAACAGAAACGGGCAGCGCAGACGAGCTGAACGAAAAACTGAACGACCTTTACCAGCAGGAAAACCAGCTTTTTGCTGATCACAAAGATGCATGGGACAAAGCCTTTGGTCTTATGAACAAGAACGCTGCCGGTGATGCCATGAGCGAAAACTATGCTGATTCCCTCGCAAACACAGTGGAATCTAACAAAGACTCTTTCTCTGAAGAAGAATATGAAACTCTGTGCAAAGACATCGAGACAATCCGCGGAATTGAAGAAGAAATTGCCAAGCTTGAGAAAGAGATTGCTGCATCCGATTCCTCTGACAGTTCTTCCTCCAAATCAGACGAATCCACAGCTGTATTCAAAGGTTTCAAAGGAAAAGATCTGGATGGAAACGATGTAGATGACAGTCTTTTCGCTAAAAATAAAGTTACAGTTGTAAATTTCTGGTTCAGTGGATGCAAGCCATGTGTCGGAGAGCTCTCTAAGCTGAATGAATTAAATGAGAAACTCAAAGAAATGGGTGGCGAAGTTGTTGGTATCAACACGGATACTTTAGACAACAATGAAGCAGGAATTAAAGAGGCAAAAGAAATCCTGAAAGCTCAGGGCGCTTCCTACAAGAACCTGACTTTCGATTCTAATTCAACAGTTGGAAAATATGCTGGAAACATCATGGCATTCCCTACAACTGTTCTCGTAGATAAAGACGGAAATATCATTGGCGAGCCATTCATGGGCGGAATCGATGATCAGTCAAACTACGATCAGCTGATGAAGCAGATCCAGTCCGTACTGGACCAGAAATAATTTAGATTTGTTTTTCATCCATCAATGAAATCTGCCTGGAATATCAAATTGTCGAAAATAGTAAAATGCTTTATAATGATATTACAAGCTGTAACATTAAAATAGTAATGAGCTGAAATCTCTTTATATACAGAAGGGACGAACTGATATGGATGAAAACAAACAGGAACAGATGGTTTCGATCATTGTACCGGTATATAATGCAGAAGCATATTTACCTGAAATGATAGAGAGCGTTATCTGCCAGAACTATAACAACTTGGAACTACTTCTGATTGATAATTGTTCAATGGATAATAGCTTCGAAATCTGCAAATCATATGAAAAGAAAGATGTACGAATACGAGTTATGCAAGAAACAGAAAACGGTCCGGCGGCAGTCAGAAATCATGGTCTGCTGGCTGCCCACAGTGGCTATATAATCTTTCTGGATGCGGATGACTTTTTAGCAGACAATACAGTACTCGACAGATTCGTAAATGTGATGAAGCATGAAGAAGCAGATATTGTGGTTGGAAATTATGAACGGCTGTGGAACGGACAACGTTTTGCAGCCGCAAGTCATACGTCCTTTTCTGAAAAGAATCCGGATTCTGAAGACTTCAGATTTCAGGGATTCTTTTCAGTTGGGACACTTTCTTATGTATGGGGAAAACTTTACCGAAAACAATTTCTAGAGAAAAACGAAGCTGTTTTTGAGAATCTACCTTACGCAGAAGATAAACTTTTTAATATCCAGTGCTATTTATGCAATCCGAAATATGCTTTTATCCAGGAGACAGGATATATTTATCGAAAAAATGATGACTCCATTTCGTTTACTTATCGGCCAAATTCCCTGGAATGCTGGATGGCAATTGCATATCGATTACAGAAGCTCCTGACAGAAAAGGAGGAGATAAAACAGATTCGTTGCAGAAAAGATGAGAATGCAGAAATAGAATGTCTTGAAAAAAAATATTGGGGATTTATTTATTATTTAATATTTTTTGCAATTTTCTTTGACGCTAAGATGGAATATGTAGAACACAATCATTCGATTTTGGCCGTAAAAAAATTGATAAAAATGTATCAGACAGATGATTTGGTCAAAGAAACATTTGTACAACTAAAACGAAAAACATATACGGAAAAACTGTCTCAGAAATTGTGGAAAATCATGATTCGAGGATTTTCTATAGCAATGTGGGTTCACTTATATTGGACACTCGCATTTGGTATCAAATTATTAATTGATCTAAGAATTGATGAAAAACTTTCAGATACAGGGCTACGTGAGTAAACAGTAAAGATCACTGCAGATTCAACCAATACTTACTCAGAATTAATTTACATCCGCCACCACGCTTGCTATACTGAAATCATATATATAATCAGGAGGATATTGAAAAATGTCTTTTATCAGCGTTTTTGATGTTATGGGACCGAATATGATCGGTCCTTCCAGTTCTCACACTGCCGGTGCGGCACGCATTGCTTATCTTGCACAGAAGATGATCAACGGGCCGCTTGCAAAAGTAGAATTTATTCTCTACGGCTCTTTCGCCAGAACGTATCACGGACACGGTACTGACCGCGCACTTCTTGGAGGAATCATGGGATTTTCCACTGATGATATGCGAATCCGGAATTCCTTCGAGATTGCTACAGAAAACGGATTGAAATACTCTTTTACTCCAAATGAGGAAGAAACTGATATTCATCCGAATACCGTCGATATTATTATGACCAATACTGCCGGTCAGGAGATGACGATCCGTGGAGAATCTCTTGGCGGCGGTAAAGTCCATATCACACAGATCAATCATGTAGAAGTTGATTTCACCGGTGAATACAGTGCTATCATTGTTGTCCAGAAGGATGTTCCGGGTGTTGTTGCCTGGATCACCAGCTGTCTCAGCGACCGCCGGGTCAATATTGCTTTTATGCGTCTGTTCCGTGAATCGAAAGGACACACTGCTTACACGATTGTAGAATCCGACGGAAAACTTCCGGAAGAAATTGCCGACACCATCCGCCAGAACGAACATGTTCTGGATGTTATGGTCGTACAGATGTGATTGTGTTCAAGGAGGTTTTTTATATGGATTTTAAAAATGCAAACGAACTCCTTACACTATGTGAGGAACAAAGTATTTCTATCTCTGAAGTTATGCGTAATCGAGAGATCATAACAGGAGAATGTCCTGCTAAAGAAACAGATCAAAAAATGGTACGTGTTCTTGAAATCATGAAAGAAGCTGCCCGTTCTCCGATTGAAAAACCAATCCGTTCCATGGGCGGGCTGATCGGCGGAGAGGCGCAAAAACTTGCGCAGCATTCTGCCAGTGGTCAGGGACTGTGCGGTGAACTGCTTGAGAAAGCTATCACTTATGCTATGGCAACCCTTGAGACAAATGCGTCCATGGGACTGATCGTTGCTTCACCTACCGCCGGTTCCGCAGGCATTGTTCCTGGACTACTTCTCGCTCTTCAGGAGACGCATGATTTCTCTGATAAAGAAATTCAACAGGCACTCTTCAATGCAGGCGCTGTCGGTTACCTCGCCATGCGAAATGCCACTGTTGCCGGTGCTGTCGGAGGGTGTCAGGCTGAGGTCGGTGTTGCATCAGCTATGGCAGCATCTGCCGCTGTTGAACTTATGGGTGGAACTCCAAAGCAATGTCTGGATGCCGCTTCTACAGTTCTCATGAATATGCTCGGACTTGTCTGCGATCCGGTCGGTGGACTGGTGGAATACCCTTGTCAGAACCGTAACGCAGCCGGGGTTGCCAACGCACTGATTGCAGCTGAAATGTCCCTTGCCGGCATCCCACAGCTCATTCCTTTTGATGAAATGCTCGAGGCGATGTACAAAGTCGGAAAACGACTTCCCGTTGAACTACGAGAGACAGCACTAAGCGGATGCGCAACAACACCATCTGCCTGTGAAGCATGTCGTGTACATGAATTATAATTCTTTACACAAAAAGAGGCTGTGCACTAAAGTTGATTAGTGCGCAGCCTCTCTTTTAACCTCTCTCATATGCCATCTGATAAATTACCAGAATATCTTCATATGCCAATGGCTTATATCCAATCAATGAACGGGTTTTGTTCCTTGAGCAGTCAAGTGCCAATTTCGCAAGATCATCTTCTTTTACACCAAGTTCTTTTAATCCGATCGGCATCCCTATTGATGCATAATACTGCTCCTGCATATCAATTGCAGTTTCAATTGTCTTCTCCGGATGTTCAAAATCAATATCCAGCCCCCATACATTAGATGCATACTGCAGCCATCGATTCATATTTGCTTTATAAACATATCTTGCCCAACTGCACCACAGTGCTGCAAGTCCTGCTCCATGCGCTACTTCCGGGTACATTCCAGATACTTCATGCTCTAACTGATGAACAACGAGCTGGAACTCTCTTCCACACTGTGTAAGTCCATTATGTGCAAGTGAAGATGCCCACATCATATTTGCTCGTGCGGCATAATCTTCCGGATTCTTAAGACAATCTCCTGCAGCTTTTCGTACACTCTTGATCACAGCCTCTGCAATCGAATCTGTCAGATAGGTATCCTCACCCGGACAGAAATATCTTTCAATCGTATGCATTGCAATATCTACTGCACCGCATGCTGTCTGATAAGGACTTACTGTATAAGTAAGAACCGGATCCTCAATTGCAAAATTCATACGGTTAAAGAGTCCGTTACATCCACGTTTCTCTCCTGTCTCCGGATTACTGATCACACAAGAAGAACTCATCTCTGAACCTGCTGCCGCCAGTGTCAGAATCGCTCCCTTCGGAAGCGTCTTCTGTGGAACCGCTTTACCACAATGGAAATCCCAGACATCTACTTCCGGGTTTGCCAGTCCATTCGCAATTGCCTTTGAAGAATCTAGAACAGAACCTCCACCAACTGCAAGGATAAAGTCTACTCCTTCTTTCTTTCCAAGCTCAATCCCTTCTCTTACAAGCGGAAGTTCCGGATTTGCAACTACTCCGCCAAGCTCTACAAAACTGATATTTTCTTCCCTCAGGCAATTCTCCACCTTATCAAGCAGTCCACTCTTTCTTGCGGAATTTCCGCCAAAATGTACCAGCACTTTCTTTGGATGGAATTCTGCAATAATCTTGCCGACCTTTAATTCTTCGTCTTTTCCGAAATATACTTTTGTTGGTGTTTCATAGATAAAATTATTCATATTTAGCACTCCTCATTGATGTCCGCACGGTCTATCATAACATTCAGGATTTCTGTATCCGTTGCACGCATACCAACTCTTCCAATATATCCCATACTCTTAATCGTTTCTTCGATATCATCTTTGATGATACCTTCTCCCGGAAGGAAGCTTTTGTTTTGGATGCTGAGCTGAAAGGCCATAAGTGCAGCATCTACAGAAGTTGCTATCTTTGCGGCACAAGACGGCTTCGCTCCATCGCAAACGATTCCCCCGATATTCCCAAGTGTATTAATGATTGTCAGGGAAACCTGCTGATAGGTTCCTCCATACATATATGTGATACCTGCACCGGCACCACAGGCTGCGCTGACTGCACCACAATACGCCGAAAGACTTCCAATGTAATATTTCTGATGGATTGCGATCAGATTGCTGACAACCAAAGAGCGACAAAGCTTCTCGTGAGATACTTCCCACTCATCCGCAAATACAATAACCGGAAGAGAAACGGTCATTCCCTGGTTTCCACTTCCCGAATTGATAACAACCGGCATAGAACAACCACCCATACGAGCATCGCTTCCGGCTGCTGCCCTTGCACAGGCTCTTGTAGTAACACTCTTTCCCCATACATGCATCAGAGTTTTACCAATCTGTGCTCCATAGTTATTGTCAAGACCTTCCTGAGCAATTGCTGAATTCAATTTGATCTGTCTGTCAATAATTGGCTGCACATCTTCCATGCAGACGTGATCTGCAAAATCAAGAATATCTTTAACAGTAAGCTTTGATTTATCCACTGTAGTCTTCCTCTCGGACTTATAAGGGTTGTCCAGCAGCACTTCTCCATCCTTTTCTATTCTGGTAATATTTGTGTGCTGATGTTCAATCGTTACAGAAGCAAAATGCTCTCCTTTTCTTACTTTTGCTGTAATATAAAGATTATCAACACCTTCCACTAATGAACAGGAACAGATATTCTGACTGATCAGTTCACGCGTTTTTGCAATATCTTCACATGTAACTTCACTCAATACTTCAAGTGCCTTATCTGCATTTCCTCCCACGATACCAAGAACAGCAGCTACCTCCATTCCTTTTAATCCTCCAGAGTTCGGAACTGTAACACCCTTAACATTTTTAATGATATTTCCGCTAAGTTCCATTTCTACAGAATCCGGAAAATCCCCAAGAATCTGACGTGCTTTTGCCGCTGTATACGCAATCGCAATCGGCTCTGTACATCCAAGAGCAGGAACTAATTCCTGCTTAAGAATATTCAAATAGTTTTCATATAATTTAGGATCCATAAATTGTTTTCCCCTTCCTCGATTAACATGTACAAATACATTATAACTTCTGTAATTTCTCCAGCTGTTTCTTTAGACGCTTCACCTCGTCTTCTGCGGCATCCGCTCGCTCTTTCTGCACTGCTAACGCTTTCTCTGCGTCTGCTTTTGTCTTCTCTGCGTCTGCTTTTGTCTTCTCTGCGTCTGCTTTTGTCTTCTCTGCGTCTGCTTTTATTTTCTCTGCATCTGCTTTCAACTGTTTTCTCTCTTCTGCTATTTCTTCCATCTGTTGCGCATGCTCTTCTATCATCTCATCAACCATTAATTTTACTGTATTTCGATCTAAAATTTCGAGCTCTTTTGAAAACATATTCATCATCCTCTCCGTATTCAGACAGATGGTATAAACTTCCTCATATATTCTCTGAAATACAGGATCACGATTCAGCAGTTTGATAATCATATTTGGGTCATCCTGACTTAGAAATACGAGCCATTCTTCCAATCTGTTTTCTATCTCTCTGCCCTCATTGTGAATGACACTGTTAAAAATGTCAAGACATATAAATGTATATTCTTGAAGTAAGTCCATCTCCATACCAGTATCACTTTTCTGTTCAAAATGATGTATATAAATCTCATCTGAAAACTTATGAAAAGCTGCACTACTCTTTTCAAATAGAACTATCGTATAGACCTTTTGAATTTCTTTGTAGGTAAATGACTTTCCCAACTCTAATCGGATTCGTTTATATTGTCTAAGCAATAAATCCGAAGAATAGCAGGCGCATCTCTGCCCTGGAAATAAATATCCCACCTTTTGAACTTCTACATTTGCAATGCTTCCATCCTCAAACTGAACAACAATGTCCATGATAAGCAGAGAGCTTTCTGACGCTATTCTGGCTGATTCATTCGGCAGTACTTTCAAAATCTTGATTTTTCTCCCAAGGATTTCTGACAAAAAATCATTTAATCGTTCCGGTCTTGTGTCTGGATTCATGACTGCTTTAAAATAAGTATCATACAGTAATTTCAGTCCTTTTACTCCTGTACAGATATCAAGATATTCCTTTTGATATCTGTCTTCCCACTCACAAAATGTTTGCCAAAGTTCCTTATGTTCACGAAGTTCTTTCAGCACCTCTCCTTCAGTACGAATCATTGGAAAATATTGTTGTAATTTGTTCTTCATCTTCATTTCATCTCTCTTTCGTATTCTACTAATATCTTACCGTCAAAGCAGATTCCACCCTCCATGAATCTGCACAGACAGCTTCTGTCATAATTGTTACTATTCAAGCGATGATAAAAATATAAGTCCATACATAGGTGACCACCTATTCTACAATACACTCAACATTTCACCTGACAGAAATATACTTTTCTGTAAAGCAAAAACTACTCCCGTTATAGGAGTAGTTCTAGAATACGTGATGCGATATCAAATTACAATGTGTTTTTTGTTCATAACTCAATTATTTTGTTTATAAAGTGTGGATAAGATTATTTTATTTATTCTCTGCATTTATTTTCTTATAAAATGCTTTCTCTGTATAAATCTCATCCTTAAATGGATTCAACTTATTCTTGCGGATCACGCTGAACTGGTAAATAACTGCCGCCGCATTCACAACTAAAGAAAGAAAGCTTACAGCAAAGAATGCTTTCGGATTATGTGTTGTCGGAACAGGCGCCAGTCTGTCTGCAAACTGTGGAACTGTCATGATAAACATAATCCAAAGTGCCAGTGTGTGTGCTCTATGCTGTAACCAGCATCCCTTCTTGATAAAGAATGCAGGGATAGTACAGGATAACAGCAGAATCGCACCACAGTACACAGAATGATCTGAAATACAGTTATATGTATATGCAAAGTTCCAGAGATCATATCCGAGGATATAGATCCAGTCCATATCCGGCCACATCATATCTTTACTCTTCTCTTTAGAAATGTAGATACCTGTCCATCCGCAGATCAGCAGGATATTTAAAATACCTGCGATTCCGTTCATGATGTTCCACGGTCCTGACATAACCCAGAGATTGTTTATCTTCTCGCCTGCAAATGCATGGAAGCTGTATGCCTCGAAATCACGGAAAACTGCCTCACAAATATTGATTGCAAGAATCAGTGGCGGAAAGCAGATTACCCATTTATGCTTTGTCGCATTCGGAATATAACGCATCAGCATAAAACCAACACAGCCTGCAAGTGCAGAGTAAGTCTTTGCCCAGTTGAACCAGTTTCCGGTTCCGTACTCATTTCCCGGCGCACAGGTTGTCGGCCATACAAAGATTGTCAGCACAACTGGAACAATCACAAACAGTAAGATTCCGCCCCATTTTGTTTCACGTCCTAATTCATTCAGTGCGATCAGGACTACGAGGATAAAGAACATAATTCCCCAGGTTTTTAAATCAGGTACATTATAAAGTATTCCCATTTACTTTTCCCCCTTGTTTCCTTTTAAAATTTTATTTGGCGGATACGCCACACCGACGAAATGCGTAGCATTTTGGAGGTTGGCTCTGAACAGTTACTTTAATTTCTTTCAAATTTATTTCTTCTTAAATTTTAGTTTGATGGACTGTTTTACCATGTTCGGAAGAACAAATTTCAGACGATCCTCGTAAGGAACCATTCTGCTACATTCCGGAAGTTCTCTATGTAACTTGATTGCATCAAATTCACATTTTGTTGTACAAAGTCCGCAGCCGATACATTTATTCGGATCAACAACAGATGCTCCACATCCAAGACAACGCGCTGTCTCCGCTTTCACCTGCTCTTCTGTAAATAAAAGCTTCGCATCACGGAAGGAATGTTTTGTATCAATTGCATCATTATGTCCTGGAATCTGACGGCTGGAATTATCATAATTCTCCACCTTGATGTCATTCTTATCTAATTCGATGAAATCATTTCTGTTGCGTCCGATTGTAAGACTGGACTGTGGCTGTACAAAACGATGGATTGAGATTGCTCCCTGCTTTCCTGCTGCGATCGCATCGATTGCAAACTTCGGTCCTGTATAAACATCTCCACCAACGAAAATATCCGGTTCTGCTGTCTGGTAAGTAAGCGCATCTGCAACTGCTCCGTTGCCGCGTCCAAGTTCTACCTTGCTTCCCTTTAACAGATCGCCCCATACGATTGACTGACCAACAGAGAAGAATACATGCTTACATTCTACTGTCATAAGCTCACTCTCATCATATGTCGGATTGAATCTTCCTTCTGCATCAAATACAGAAAGACATTTCTTTAATACGACACCGCGAACCTCACCATTCTCATCTACGAGAACTTCCTTCGGTCCCCAGCCCGGATTTACAACGATTCCTTCTGACTCAGCTTCTTCTATCTCTTCTACGGAAGCCGGCATTGTCTCTCTGGACTCCAGACAGAACATATTTACCTTTGTATCGTCACTTGCACATCTCTTAGAGTCTCTTGCTACGTCGATTGCTACGTTACCACCACCGATGACAACTACGTCACCCTTGATGTCGTATTTCTCATTTGCATTCACCTCTTTCAAGAGATCAACTGCAGATGCACATCCCTTTGCTGTGTCATTCGGGATTCCCGGAAGACGTCCGCCCTGACATCCGATTGCAATGTAAAATGCTTTGTATCCCTGTGCACGAAGTTCATCTAATGTGATGTCTTTTCCAACTTCTATACCAGTCTTGATCTCTACCCCCATCTCTTTGATAATATCGATTTCTGCCTGTACGACATCCTTCTCTAATTTGAATGATGGGATTCCGTATACGAGCATACCGCCGGCACGCTCATTTTTCTCGAAAATAGTCGGCTTATATCCTTTTTCAGCAAGATAGAATGCACAGGATAAACCTGCCGGTCCACCACCGATGATCGCAATCTTCTCATCGAAATATCCTTTTGTTGCCGGAACTACTTTCTCCGGAATAAAACGCGTCTCAGCATTCAAATCCTGAGCTGCAATAAACTTCTTAACTTCATCGATGGCAATTGCCTGATCGATTGTTCCACGTGTACATGCGTCCTCACAGCGACGGTTACAAATATGTCCGCAGACTGCCGGGAGTGGGTTGTTCTTCTTGATCAGTGCAAGGGCATCTCTGTATCTTCCCTGCGCTGCCATCTTAATATAACCCTGAACAGCGATATGTGCCGGACAGGCTGTCTTACATGGCGCTGTACCTGTATCATAACAGTTGATGCGGTTCTTATCACGATAGTCTTCGTCCCACATCTCCGGTCCCCATTTCTTCTCTGTAGGAAGAACATGCTTCGGATACTCTACCTGAGAACCATCCTTCTTACAAAGCTTCTGACCAAGCTTAACAGCACCTGCCGGGCAGTACTCTACACAACGTCCGCAAGCCACACAGTTCTCTGTCTCAACTTTTGCAACATATGCAGATCTGTCCATATTCGGTGTATTAAATAACTGTGAAGTACGAAGCGCATAACAGACATTTACATTACAGTTACAGATGGCGAAAATCTTATTCTCACCGTCAATATTTGTAATCTGATGTACGAAACCATTGTCCTCTGCCTGTTTCAGAATCTCTAACGCACGTTCCTTTGTAATATAGTGTCCACCTTTATTTGTCTCAACGATATAATCTGCCATATCGCCCACCGCAATACACCATTCTTCCGGATCATCCGCGCATCCCTCATCGAATGTTTTACGAGATCTTCTACAAGAACATGGACTCGCTGCATATTTTCCTTCATACTTCTCAAGCCAATGTGAAATATGCTCGATCGGCAGAGACTGATTCTCTGTTGAAATCGCCTTCTCTACCGGAATAACATGCATTCCAACACCACCTTCTGGCATAAATGGTGCAAGTCCTTCCAGTGCAATACGGCTCATTCTCTCAAAGAAAAGTCCAAGCTCCGGATGCTTCTCTAACATCTTCGCATTCATACAAGAGAACTCTGCACTTCCAGGTACGAAGATCGGCAGTACATACTGCTTCTCATGCTGTGGATTTTCCCAATTATACTCCACCAGCGCAACCTCTGCCATTTCCTCTAACTGCTTCTCCAGATAACCTCTGTCCTTGCCTGTCACCTTCACCATCTGATCTAAAGTTTTCGGCTGACGCACCCCCATCTTCAATGCGATCTCAGCCTGCTCATCTGTACACAAAAGTGCCAGTCCCCAATACTCCGGATCGTACTTTGTCATCTTCTCTAATCCGAGCTTTTTCTTTGCACGCCCTGTCATCATCTTGGCAAGTTTTAAGATTGGTTCACGTTCTTTTTCGTTCTCAATATAGTCCGGATACCAGCCTTTAAATTTGTCTGTCATATTCCCTCTCCTTTTTCATAAATCTTTTCATAAATTATAATAATTTCCTATAAGACCAACATAACATTTGTTATGTGCTTTGTCAAACAAATATCGATGTTACATTTATCTTTTTTTATGCTATAATCATGTTACTGTTCACTCCCGTGTCAACCACACTGCCAAGAGACACGGATAATGCAGATTTTGTGAGTAATAACACAAATTCATTTCGAGGTGTAAAGAACATGAATGAACAAAAAAACACAACCAAAACACAGATCAAACAAGCTGCAATCCGACAGATTGAAAAGTTCGGAATTGATAAGACAAGTATGCGTTCGATTGCTGCCGAAGCCAATATGACAACCGGCGCGATTTATTATTACTATAAGAACAAACAGGATTTATTTGACGAAATCGTCACAGACTCGATTCATTTTGCACATCGTATTTTTCATGAAAATGAAAACGAGAAAATCACCGTAGATTCTCTCTTTTCTGATGTAGAAAAAGAAGCTCGGATTCGTTTCAAACGCCTTCAGGAAGAAAAACTATACTTACTTCTATTATCAGATGCGATGAAATGTGATTCAGAATTTTCCCAGAAATATACCTCCGGATTGAAGTCGATCCTGGATCAGGCTGCTACGCTTTTTGCTTCTGCATTTGCACTTGATGATCGTAAGCTTGCAGAACAATTCGCTTCTATCTTTATGGCTACACTTGATGGATTCGCGATTCAACAGGTACTTCATGCGATTCCAAAAGATGATACTTCTTATGCAGATACGATTCTTGATTTCTTCACAACCTGCGTTCCGTATTATATTGAGAAACATAGAGGGTCTTGATAGGAGCAGTAAAGCCGATACAGGAAATGAATCCTGCACCGGCTTTATTTTCTTCTATCCCTTTCTTTTATAACTTTCGAGAGCATATACATCATCCAGCATGTCGCCAATACCAGATAAGTGCCCACTATCAGTATTGCTAAAAGAGTTCCCTGTAAATAAACAGAATCCTCCACTGTTACGGCAACAATATAACTATCGTCCCGTCTCGTCATACATCTACAGTGTTTCCCATCTATTTTAACATGCTTAACAACTACTTGATTCTTGTCTACCTGTTCAGACGATATCCCGATTGCATCAAGTTTCTCTCGTATTTCCATCAACACGGTTCATTTCCAAATAGATGAAAAACGGTTGAGAATTTGTAGGTTCTATGATAAGATATTAACTGTGTCTGGAATACAGATACAATTGTTCCCTTAGTTAAATGGATATAACGAGGTCCTCCTAAGCGGCAGATTGTTCGATTCCTTCGAGCCTTGAAAATTGCATAAAACTTAAAAATGTCTCAGTAGCTCAGCTGGATAGAGCACACGCCTCCTAAGCGTGGGGTCGGAGGTTCAAATCCTCTCTGGGACGCCAGAAAGCACCGCTGCAAGCCTTTTTTCGGGGTTTGCAGCGTTTTTTATTCCTCCTTCTCCCGGTAATTTCACTTCCGTTACCGGGAGATTTTTATGCGCCGCATGATGTATATTTGCTAATTGGACTCGAACGCTTTTCAGAAATTTGCTAAGAAAATTCTGCGTTTTGCTAATTCGATTTTTCGGATCACTTTGCCGGGGCTTGCGCTGCTATCAGGGCTGCGAGCGCACTTGCCAGCTCCGGCGACTTCTGAAGCTGCTCCACAAGGCTTTCAAGGTCCAGGGTCGCAGGCTCCGATTTTGCCGGTTCTTCCGGTGGACGGACATTGCGAAGATCAGGCTTGGCATAGAAGGCTGTCTCGAATTTCTGAGCATTGACCTTTCTATCCTCGTCCAGAATGTGAGCATAGATACTGGTTATCATGTCGATCTCGGCATGGCCCGTATCGCCCTGGGTGGCTTTCAGATCGCCGTGGTTCAGTTTCAGTTTGTAGGTGGTACTGGAATGACGGAGAGAATGAAAGACCACCTTCGGCAGCCCTGCGTCCTCACGGAGCTTTGCAAATTCTTTGAGGATGATACGATCCTCGCAGGGCCGTCCATTGGGAAGTGCCACAACCAGATCGAAGTCCTGATACTCGTCGCCCAGGAAACCTTTCAACTCGTCCTGGGACTTCTTCCATTCCCGCAGAATGTAGGCCAGCGTTTTCGGCAGCCATACCTTACGGATGCTGGAATCAGTTTTCGGCTTTTTCAGAATAATTCTTGTGCTGGTGTTCGGCATGAGCGGAGTGAAGATGTAATAGATATCCTTCTCACCCAGCGTTTCAATCGCCCGTTTGGAAGCCCTCGTCAGCTCCTTGTCGATGTAGACATAGGCGTTATCCGCCGCAATATCTTCATCGGAGATATGGACGTTCTCCCAGGTCAGCCCCAGGATTTCACCCATACGCAGAGAGCAGGCAAAGGAAAGGTTCATTGCTACATAGAGCTTGCTGTCCGTGCATTTGTCCAAGGCAAGACGGATCATGTCCGCTGTCCAGATATCCCGTTTTGCGTACTCCGTTTTCGGAAGGATCACATTGTCAAAGGGATTTCTTGCAATGATTTCCCAGCGTACCGCCTGCTTAAACGCACACCGCAGGAGCTTGATGATCTTTTCAATGGTCTTGTCGCTGACATAGGTGGTAACGGCCTTTCGGGTCTTGGTAGACACCGACTTGGTTTTCTGCAAGGTCTGGATATAACCATCAACCGCACGGGGCGTAACCGCCTGTACCTCCATATCTCCAATAATCGGATTGATATAGTTGGCAATCAGCGCCGTTTGGCTGTCATACATAGACACGCCCCATTTCTTTTCTCCGTAAAGAGATACGAAGTCATAAAGGAACTCGGTGATCGTCTGATTGCTTGGCGGGAGAAAAGTTCCCGTGTGCTGCTGATTTTCGATTTCCGCCTTGCGCTTCAAGGCCTCCTTGTGGGTATGCCAGGTTTCCCACTTCTGTTTGGTTTCTCCGTTTTCATCCACATAGTTGTAAACAACGGAATAGTTTTTCTTTCGCTTGATTATAGATGCCATATCGTTCTTCCTTTCTTGGATCACAGGTCGAGGGAGTCAAGCCACTCGTCAAATGACCGCTTGGAAATGCGTATGGCGTTACCAATTCGCACGATTTTGAAGTGCCCTTCTTTTACGAGAATATATGCGGAGGTCCTTCCAATGCCCAGGATTTGAGCAATATCGTCCACCGTATATGTTCTGCGTTCAGGGGTTTCTTTCTTCGTGCCGTTCCATGTTTGAGACATGAGAACCCCCTTTCAGTTATGAAAAGGAACAGCACGAATATGTGTGGGTAATATAACTTCCACTATTATTTTACCGTGCTGTTCCGTGTTTGTCTGCTGCTAATTGAAAAGTTTACGATCTATCCATAAACTTTCAAAAAAGAAAAGTAGGCTTACGGACGGCTGTTGGCACAGCTCCACGGGAGTCTAACCCCGGCCCATGCTGATGGGTGCGGCGCACAATGCTGTGTGGGCGTTCAATGCGCGAGTATCTTTAACCCTGCCCGTGTGTCATCGCCCGCAAGCTGCCACGCTTGCTTTGCGGCCTGGTGCTGTCCGCTCGCCCGTTACAGTGGTCCCGTCCTGCGGACTTGAAACGAGGTCATGGCGCACCGGCCGTATGGCTCGGCACAAACAGGAATGTATCCGTTTGCCTTATACTGCGGCGTTGGCCTCCCAACGGGCTTTCTTTGTCAAGGTGCTGCCTCCCGGCCGCGAAAGAGAGAAACAGGGAAAGGGTAAGCTGTTTCCACTTTCAGACCGAGCTTGTCAGCTCATGCTGACAATGGAATGAATGAGCTTGATTTCCAATCGGCGCTTCATGTACTCGTCCACCCGAACATGGGGCTGGCCGTCAGGATCGTAAAGCGTCCGGGTGCAGAGCTTATTGATATAGCCCTCATAGTACCGGAGTACCTGATCCACAGCCTGAGAATCCCCGTCACGGGCGGCGTCAATCACCGAAAGAGGAAGAAGCTCCTTGCCCTTGTAAGTGGGTTTCTTCATACCTTCAACCTCCCTTCGGCATGAGTGCGGCCAACTTGATCCGCAGCTCGGTCAATGATTTTGCCCTTCGCCGCTGAACGGCGCTGCGAGACATTCCAACAAGGCGGCCAACCTCCTGATCCGGCAGGTCCAGAACAAAATGCAGAATCAAAATACTCTGCTCCTGAACGGACAAACCGGCGAAGGCGTCAGCCACAAGCTCGTTTTCGATATGCAGGTCATACCCGTGGGACGAGAATGTAAATCTGTCACTTGGGTAATGATCTACAACGCAGAGCTTGTCCATCTCCATCTGCGGAAGGTCGCTGAATGACAGTTCCCTGTCACGGCGCCTCTGCATTTCCCGAAGGTAGTCGATTGCCTCATGGTACAGTACCAGCTTGCAGTAAGCATCGAACTGGCACCGCTCGCCATAGTCATTGCGGGGGATCATATCCATCTTTTCACCCCCTTTCCTGGGGGAATGAGGTGGTTTTCTCCCTTTCCGCTAACAAGGCGAACGCAAAGCCGCTCGCTACCCGCTAAAAGCCTCCTTTTTGAAAATTTCTCAAAAAATTTTTTCGAGGCGGGATTGTCCTCGGAAAACAGCAAAAAGCGCCCAGCAAGTCGCAACGGACCTGCAGGACGCAGAAATGTTTTATAAAGATGATTGCTTACATGGTATAGTTCATATTCAAAGCCGGACTGCTCCGACGGAGGGGATATGCTTTTTTTAACTGGTGCAGATCATGGATACTGCGAAATAAAAAGAAGGACACGGTAAATTAACCTCCAATCGGCTACCGTGTCCCTGCAAGTCGTCATAGGTTTGTGTAAACGCAAAGAAACGGCGGCTCTGAAAATCAAAGCCGCCGTTTCATAGGCGCGTGAAAATGTGTCTGCTCTGCGACGGCTTTTTTCTTTTGCCGTCGCCCGGCAGATTGTGCTTTAATTAAACTTCAAATGCCGGTCGCAATAAGCTGTGCCAGCAACTGTTATAAGTGCAATGCCCGAAATAACCATAATCCATTTTAACGGGATTGTATCAGCCAGCGGTCCGAAGAGAGCCATGCTGATCGGATAACAACTTGAATAGAGCGAACTCATGAGGCCAAATACACGCCCCTGCATAGAGACTTCCGAGTTTTCCTGTAACATGGTCGTAATGGTAGTTTGTACCGTGGTCAATGCAATTCCGTACAACGCCATTAAAACAAGGTACAGTACAAAATGGCGGCTGACACCCATGCCGATTGCCATTATGCCAAATAAACTCAAGCCTGTTACCAATGTCAATCTACGACTTTTGAAACCACCCCAAATGCTCATAAGCAGACCGCCCAGCATCATCCCGCCAAAGCCAACGAGTTCAACTGCCGTCAAATACCAGTAAGTATCTCCAAAAACACGGCTTACAAGCAAGCCGGATAAGTAGCCTGCCGGGACTGTAAGGAAAACAAACAGGCCGTAGATGACGAGTGTTTTACGAACAACCATGCAGGAATGAGCATACCGAATACCAACGCCTATATCTGCCAGAACAGATGTTATTTCCTGCGATTTTTCTTGCTTGGGGAGAGGTATGCAGGAAAACACACCGATGCCAATGACAGCAGTTAATATATCAATCAGAAGTGTGGCCCGAAGTGTACTCATTGTCAGCACCACAGCCGCAGCAGCCGGTGCGCCAAACTGTACGACAGACTGCATGGTGGCGTTAATACCGTTATAACGCATAAGATGTTCCTCGGGAACGAGCTGCGGAATGACTGCATTAACTGCGGGATTTTGAATACCAGCACCAGCAGAGCGAATAATCGACATGAGCAGCAATGCCACAAGCAGCACAGACTCTCCCGCAATATGCGGCATAATCAGCATCATTGCCAATGTAACAGCCGCAATCAGCGCATCTGCTCCAATGATGAGATATTTCCTGTTATAGCGATCTGCCCAAACACCTCCTATAAATGAAACGAAAAATTGTGGAAGATAAGAGCAGACCGAAAAAGCCGCTACCCACGCACCGCTGTTTGTTAGCAAAGTCACATACCATACGATTGCCATTTGAACGATTTGCGAGCCGAACAGCGTAATACATTGACTGGCAAAAAACAGAATGGTCCTCTTTCTCCAATTACTTTGTGATTCCATCATTCTTGTATATCCTCCATATATTTGGGAGGAAGCACAAAGCGCTGTGTCGGATAGCCAAATTCTATCAGCAATTCTCTTTCGGCAAAACCAAGCTGTTTTAATATATCACGATGGCCTGTATCAGCCTTGTCGTCTTCTCGATAGGTGGTCATGCTGATTTCTTGTCCAGGCAAGTATATGTCCATAAGCGCATCCAAAAATAACTTTTGAATACCTTGCTTGCGGTATTGTGGGTTTATGCCCAAAAAGTCAATACATCCCAATTGAGAAGAAAAAGCCATAGCACCGATTAAAACACCATTGTCTTTCAAAACAAGGGCGCGTTTTTCATTTATGGCGGTTATAAGTTTGCTCAAATAATCCGCTTCATCCATAACCGGGTAACCATCAATGACCAATCGCATTAAGTTCATCCATGCCGGAATATCCGCTTTTTCTGCCAAACAAATGTCATCCTTTGTAAACACCTTGTTTGCCACATTTCTGTGCAAAGCAAATCGTAATTGCAAAGGATAAAATTCCCTGTTATCCCGGTATTCCGCAGGAGGAATTTTATACATTGACTTAAAGGCAGAAGAAAAAGCCTGTTGACTTTCATAACCGCAGATAAAGGTGACTTCAATAATCGGTCTATCTGAAAACGCCAAAAGTTTTGCGGCTTCGGTCAACTGACGGCGTTGCACATAATCATGAATTGTCATGCCTACTGTGCTGGTGAACATACGGTGTAAGTGATACTTTGAATAGTGGACTGCTTCAGCGACCGTTTCCAGATCCAGCTTACCGTCAAGATTGGCTTCAATATAGTCAATGACTGTCTCTATGCTAACCACAGTTTTATTTTCCATTTTGCTCCCTCCTTTCCGTGGAAATATAATAGCAGAACCAAGAAATTTTGTTTTAATCATTCTTGCTATGTGTCATATCTTTTTATTTTATGCCCTATCCACCCTCATTTCAAGGCCTGTATTGTGAATTATAAAATGTAGTTTATCCGCATATAGTATCATTCCAAAAACATACTATGAAATATAGAATGTAAGAGGGTGATGCTATATGGCTAAAATTGAAGATTGTCCTGGGTTTGAAACTTTCGGCTCCGATGTGAAGGCCGCAAGGGAAGCTCTGAATATCTCCCGCAGGGCATTGGCAGAACAGGTCAGCATTGATCCTCGTTACCTTGCCAATATCGAATTGGAGCAGACGGTTCCCAGCATGCCCGTTGTCCTTCAGCTCATACGGATTTGCAAGCTGCCGGTGGAGCGGTATTTCAATCCCTCCCTGATTGCGGAGAACACTGAACAGCGCCAGAGGGTCAACCACAAATTGCAGCTCTGCCCGGAAAAATACCTGCCGATCATTGAGGCAACCATTGACGGAGCAATCAAACTGGACGAATAGAGGCCGCTTTACAGAAGATGTAAAATGGCTTCTATTTTTTTGCATCTTTTTCTGCTCATTTGCGGGTATTTTCAAGTGTCCGCAACGCTTTATAAGTAGGGATAAGATACGGTAGCAAGCACAGCAAGCGAGTACCCGCTTGCGAATTTTTGAATTTTCAGGTCCCTTGTCCGAAAATTCAAAATTGCTTGTTGGGATAGTCCCAAACCCTTATAAAGAACGGAGGCGGCGCATGGCAAACAGAAAACGGAATATCCAAATGAAATTCTATGTCACGGAGGATGAAAAACAGCTCATAGACGAGAAAATGAGCCAGCTACCCACACGCAGATATGGCGCCTACCTCCGCAAGATGGCGATTGACGGGTATATCATCTATACGGACACCGCAGATATCAAGGCATTTACCAAAGAGCTTTCCGCCATTGGTCGGAATATCAACCAGATTGCCAAGCGAATCAACGCCGGAGGCCCTGCATATCAGGCCGACATGGACGAGATGCGGGAAAGGCTGGACGAGATATGGCAGTTACAAAGACACATCCTATCAAGTCAACGCTGAAAGCGGCCATTGACTATATCTGCAACCCGGAAAAGACGGACGGAAAACTGCTTGTATCCTCCTATGGCTGTGCCGCCGAAACTGCGGATATCGAATTTGCCTGGACCCGTCGCCATGCCATCGACAAGGGAACAAACCTGGGCCGCCACCTGATCCAAGCCTTTCAGCCTGGGGAGGTCACGCCGGAACAGGCCCATGAGATCGGCATGGAGCTCGCAAAAGAAATCCTGGGCGGCAAGTATGAGTTTGTCCTTACCACCCACATAGACAAAGATCATGTTCATAACCACCTGATTTTCAATGCGGTCAGCTTTGCGGATCACAAGCATTATCATTCCAACAAGCGGAGTTATCACTATATCCGCCGCACCTCCGACCGGCTTTGCAAGGAACATGGTCTGTCTGTCATTATTCCTGGACAGGACAAGGGCAAGAGCTATATTGAACATCAGGCCACGCAGAACGGCATCAGCTATAAGGCGAAGCTGAAAGCGGCCATCGACCGGCTCATTCCTGTCTCCACAGATTTTGAAGATTTGCTCCGCCGCCTGCAGCAAGAAGGCTATGAGATAAAGCGGGGTAAATATGTATCCTGCCGCACTTCGGATCAGGAACGGTTTACCCGTATGAAAACCCTGGGTGTGGACTACACAGAGGACGCCATCACCGCCCGGATCGCCGGACGATCCAGACCTTCCCGCCAACCGAAACAGCAGGACGGAAAGATCAGCTTGCTCATTGATATTCAGAACAACATCAAGGCGCAGCAGAGCGCAGGCTTCACCCATTGGGCGAAACTGAACAATCTGAAACAGGCCGCCAAGACCATGAATTTCCTGACCGAACATGGGATAAGCAGCTATGGGGAACTGGAAGGCAAACTGAGCGCAGTATCCGCACGCAGGGATACCGCTCATGCAGAAATCAAGCGGATAGAAAGCAGAAGCGCCGAACTTACCCTTGTGATGAAGCACGCTGAAACTTACCGTCAGCTAAAGCCGATCTATGACCGATACCGCAAATCGAATAATAAAGAAAAGTTCCTGCGGGGGCATGAGAGCGAGATCATCCTTTTTGAAGCGGCCGCCAGAGAATTGAAACGGCTGGGGGCTGTACCGCTGCCGACAACAGAAAGCATGAAAACGGAGCTTGCCAATCTCAGCGCAGAAAAGGAACGCCTTCTTGCGGAGTACAAAACCGCAAGAACCGAAGCCCAGGAATACGAGACCGTCAAGCAAAATGTGGACGCGCTGCTGGCCGTTCCAAAGGAACAGGAACAACAGCGGCGGCATGAACTTGAATAAATTTCTTTGAAAGATGCTGGGCGCAGCTCCCGGCATCCTGTATAATGGAACTGCGGAAGGAGGTTTTACCGATGACAAGAAGCGAAGCAATCATAGCATTATTCTTCAAAAGTGTACTGCCCGTGATTGTGGCGCTGATTCTGTATTGTATCTTCAAATCCGCCTGCATGAAGAACGGAGAGCTTGACTATGTATGGCTCTGGATACTCTGCGGGCTGCCGTTTGGCCTCTATCGGATGTGCCTCTGGATCGTACCGGGCGGCGGCTCCCTGGGTGGAGGGATCGCCCTATTTGCGCTGAACTTCATTCTCGGTGGCGTGATCGGCGGTTTCGTCCTGGCATGGCGTCTGATCGTGGCGGTGTGGTATGTGCCGCTGACGGTGTACCGGCTGATCGTTGGATGATTTTCTTGCGTCATGGAAATATGGAAAACTGCCGCTCGTGCTGATGGAAAAACCATTCACAACCTGATGGAAAAAGACAAGCCTTTTCCCACAGGTCTGCAAACAGCTTTCCCACAGCCTCGCAATTCTGGCAGTTTACGCACATTCCCACAACGCCTACTACGGCGGCTATCTATCCCATCACGAAATTCAAGGTGAAATATAGAGAATAATATGATAAAATATATGGGGTGAAGTAATGAATTGTATTGAAAAAATAAAAGGTCTTATATCTAATGGTGAAATAAAAGAAGCATCAACAAATATGCTTGAGGATGCAATTAACGCAGTTTTGGGTGATCCTGTTTCTATTGGGAAAATTATCATTGCGCTTGCAAAGTCTCCTTTTTTTGTTCGGGAACAGCTATTTTGGGCTAAAATGGAGGCTTTTTTGAATGGAGTTTACCTAAGCGAGGATGACTGTGCCAAATTGCGTGCTAAACTTACAAAAGATGGTGAAAAGGAAGATAACGCTTTTCGCTTAGTGGAGAGTATTGATAGGGCGGAAACTCAGCAAAAAATCCGATACCTAATCAATGCTACTAGATGCCTACTCACTGATTTCATAGATCGACCTACTTATTTTAGAATTTGTCATGCAATTACCCATACTTTAGATGAAGATTTGGTTTTTCTTGGAGAGCACATCAACGAGGAGGATATTCCATATAGTCCCTATACGCAAGGCCTTTTTACGGCGGGACTAATGTATCAAAGTGTTATTGATGGTAATGGAGAGCAGAAATATTCATTTACCACTATTGCAAAAATTGTAGATCAATATGCTGTTAGTTACGAGAATGTAGAACGATATCCTAATCCTAAAGTATTGAAAGCCAATCAAGAGTCTCCTACGGTCAGTATATCAGCACTTGAATGGAAATCTTTCTAAAATATAAAAAACGGGAGTACAGCCGATCGGACGAACCGAAAAGCTGTACTCCCGTTTTGCGTGACAGAAAGTGTTTGAAATCGAGCCTTTTTCTCCGTGTGCCAGCAAGCAGACTGGCACATGAGAAATCATAAAGGCTCCCTTTGAAAATACGGATACAGGGAATTATTCTGCGGTTTTTCCACCCCTATCCTCACAGATTTTAGATCGTTTGGAATTGTAATGCGGACAAGCGACCAGACACGCCCGGAAACTCTGCTTGCAGCCATGGACGCATTTGCGGCAGATAAGGTTATACTGCCGTCTGCCGTTGTCACCCAGGAAGAACGCCCATTCCAGCCGCCATTTCTTGCTTCGGCTCATAGGCAGTCATGCTCCGGCACATCACGGCCGGGCTTCTTTCCTTCTGGGGACTTGTGCTCGGCACACTCCCGTTTGGCATCCTCCAGCCGTTCACGGATAGAAGGCTTCTCCGGCGTTGTCCGTTCTGCGTACTCCTGGGCTTTTTCCAATTCCTCGCCGCGTCTGCCGTTGTTGATAACGCCGTCGATCATCCCGTAGTCATCCTCCAACGTCATTTCCGCTGTGCGGAGAGGATTGTCCTTTTCCGGCTGTTCCGCTGCCACGGCAAATGCCCGTGTGCCGTTTCCCATGATAAGGTACTTTCTATCATCGGAAATATGGTGGACACCGTAACCGGCTGCCTCCATCTGCTTCCGCGTCATATTGGTCACACAAAAGCTGCCTCTGGGCGTGCTGATCCGCCCCTGTGTCGCCATTTGATCCGGCGTGGGGATCGTGACCTCCGCTGCCTGTTCCGGCTGCAAAAACTCTGGCACCTGGGAAAAACCGAAACGATCACAGTAATGAGCGGTATCCTTCCCGTCCTGATGCAGCACCACAATATCGGACACGGACAGGGAGTGCCCCTTGAAATCTGCCGGGTGGTCGATATTAAATCGGGTATAGATGCTTTCCAGATTGTCCTTTTCTGTCAGCGGGGCGGTGTAGACCAGTTCATAGTTCTCCGGCTTTACGGAAAGACCATTGTTGCGGATGGCATCCAACGGCTCAAAGCGGTAATCCAATGTTTCATTGCCGCTTTTTAGTTGGTAGATGGAAAAGGTATCTCTCGGAACGGTCTGCGCCTGCTCTGCAATATCGGCGGGCGTCTGCACATAGGCAGCCGCCTCCGCCATGTACTCCCGTTCTGCCTTTTCCGAAAAGGCCAGCATTTCGTCAATACGGGACTTGTCCGGGTTCTCCAACGCAGCCTTGACCTCCGCCGGGTCAAAGTCCAAAAATTCCTCATAGCCCGTGGCGTCCTTGAACTTTTCAATCTCCGAGGGAAGATAGTCCTCCTGCGTCTGCCCCAGTGCCGCCAGCTTTTCATCCAGAGTGGAAATGCGTCCGGCCATCAGATTTTCATACAGTTCTTCCTTTGCGGCGTGTGCCTCCGGGTGCTCCGCCGCATACTGCGGATCGTTCTGACGGAAAAATTCATCCATGTCAAAGGCGATATCCATAGCCCACTCGGATTTTTCTTCTTCGGGAAGATCGTCCTGAAAGGTCATCACCCGGTACTCGTCGGGGATACTGCCGCGCTCACCGTCGTAATACTCATGGAAACTGTCACCCGTATCACGCACATAGCCCTGATCCGTGAAGGTGCCGTTTTCCTCCAACGCAACGTCCCGGCCGTAGGCCTCATAGTCGATGTAATTCTGCAAATGCTCTGGCACCTGCATAACGTCCAGTTCTTCGATGTAATAGCGGCCCAGATCGTCATAGTCATGGATATCGGGGTAAACCTCATAGCAATCCAGATTCTCGGTGAGGTTGATGATCTCCTGCAGGCTGCCGCAATGGTCGCCCATTTCCATACCGGCCTGAAACTGTGCGTATTCGCTTTCGCTCATTTCATCCAGCTTCGACGCCAGATAATTCAGCTCGTCCAGATTCTCATATTCACCCAGCTTACTGTAAAGACCGTCCACATAGCAGTCATAGTCCGTGATGAACCATTCCTCATAGGGATTGCCAAAGTCATCCTTCTGGCCGATCCCGATCCGCTTAAACACTTCTTTCAGTTCCTCGGCGGTGGTGGGAAACTTCACCCACTCGCCCACAAGCTCGCCCTCGTTATATTTCCCAAGATTGGTGATAAAGGCAGCAAAGGGATAATCCTTGTCGTGATCGTAATATGGCATATCAGCACCTCCTTACAGTTCCGGCGCAGATTTTTCCTTATGGGGCTGCGCCTTGTTTTTCTCCGCACATTCCTTCTTGCCCTGTTCCAGCCGTTCCCGGATGGAGGGCTTTTTCTCCGGCTCCGCAGGGCGTTCATGGTTCCACTCGTCGCCGGAGAGAGAAATATATCCGTGTTCCGTAAAATGGCCCTGTTCCTCCTGCATGGCGTATTTGCCAAAAGGAACAGGGTCAATCGCTTTCAGAAGTTCCGTGGGTAACGATGTATCCATGTGCTGTGCCAGATACCGCCACCCCAGATCATTCAGATCGTGGATATTGGGTTCAAATACGAAATAGTCGATGTTGGCCGCAAACTCCTTGAACTGCTCCGGCGCTGTCAGCTTGAAGGGCGAGACCTGCACCGCCGCCAGCACCTCCCGGTCCTCCGGGGAGAGGGCAGCCACCGCCGCCCTCACTTCGGGTAAATGTTCCAAAGTCTTATTTTCTGCCATTGACACATTCCTTTCTTTTCGGAAATTCCAGCTTAAAATTGATGTACTTGCCGCCCGTGTCATCCAGGATCACCGCAGCGTCATAAGTGGCCTGTTTCTTTTCAGACCACATTCCCTTGACATTGGTACGACCCTTTTTCAGAAGGTCCGTTGCCATCTTCTTTGTCAGTTCCTTCTTGCGGCTCGTCCAGAAGCGGTCATTTTTCCAGAGGACAAAACCGCAGGACCGATCTGAACACGCAAAGTTATTCTTGCCCTCATAGACCGGCTGACCGCAGCGGGGGCAGGTGCCGATCACTTCCTTCTCCGAGGCAAACAGCTTTTTGCCGTCCTCGGAAATGCAGGAATAGGTAGAAACGATCTCTTGAACCATCGTGCGGATACCGTCCATGAAGGTATCCGGGTCAGCGCCGCCCCTTGCGATTTCCGTCAATTTTTGTTCCCATTCCGCCGTCAGCATGGGAGAGGTCAGCGGTTCCGGCAGGACCGTGACAAGGTTGATACCGGCTTTCGTGGGGATCAGGTTCTTGCCCTTGCGCTCCACAAATCCGGCTGCCACCAGCTTTTCAATGATGGCCGCCCTGGTCGCAGGCGTGCCAAGACCTTTTCGCTCCGCCTCGTCGGGGATATCATCCTTTCCTGCGTTCTCCATAGCGGACAGGAGGGTATCTTCGGTATAGGGCTTCGGCGGCTGGGTGAAATGCTCGGTAACAGCAAGCTCCGCACCGTCAAAAGTCTGCCCTTCGGTGAAGTCCAGGAGCGTATCGCCGTCCCCATCCGCAGGCTTTTCCTTCAAGAAGGCACGGAAAATGCGGTCGATTTCCCGCCAGCCTTCGGAGAGAATACGCTTGCCTTTTGCGGCGAAGGAATAACCGCCGCAATCAAAAGTTGCCGTGACCGCCTCATACATATACGGCTCCGCCGACGCACACAGCAGATTGCAGCAGACCAGCAGGAACAAACTGCGCTCGCCCAGGGGCAGCGCTTTGATATCCACTTTTTCAATCTCCATCGTGGGGATAATGGCGTGGTGATCGGATACATCTTTGTCGGAGATCATGGCCTCCACCAGCGGGAAGAAGCTGCCGCAGCCATCAAAAGGCGGCAGCTTTGCCGCCAGATGGATCACACAGGACGCCGTTTCCGCCATGTCAGAGGTCAGATACCGGCTGTCCGTGCGGGGATAGGTCAGCAGCTTCTTTTCATAGAGACTCTGGGCATAGTCTAAGGTCTGCTTCGCCGTGTATCCGAACAGGCGGTTTGCCTCACGCTGCAAGGTGGTAAGATCATAGAGCTTCGGAGGCTGTTCCTTCTTCTGCTCTTTCGTGACAGAAGTACAGGTAACGGCTGAACCCTTGCACGCCGCCGCTGCCTGTTCCGCCTCCACCGAATCGGTGAACTTCTCCGACACTGCTTCGGCTCCGTCCAGCATCAGGCGCAGCAGATGATATTTTTCTTTGTGGAACAGTATGATTTTTGCGTCACGCTCGGCAAGCATGGCAAGAGTCGGCGTCTGGACGCGCCCCACATTCAAAGTGCGGTGATAGAGAACGGAAAACAGCCGCGTGGCGTTGATCCCCACCAGCCAATCCGCTTTCTGGCGGCAGAGGGCAGATTGATACAGGGCTTCATAATCGGCGCCGGGGCGCAGATCAGAAAAGCCCTCCCGGATGGCGCTGTCCTCCATCGAGGAAATCCAAAGACGGAGGATCGGCTTGCGGCATCCAGCCATTTCATACACCAGTCGGAAAATCAGCTCCCCTTCACGCCCGGCGTCACAGGCATTGACAACGGTATCCACATCGGGGCGGTCCATCAGGGCGCGGAGATTTTCAAAGGCGTCCTCTTTGCCGGGTGCCAGCACATAGCGGAACGGCTTCGGCAGAATGGGAAGATCATCATAACGCCATTTCTTGAAACGCTCGTCATAGCCGCCCGCATCCATTGGGGATACCAGGTGCCCCACGCACCAGGATACGAGAAGGCCACTGCCCTCATAAAAGCCATCGGCTCCGGATTTAGCACCCAGGGCCGACGCAATAGATTTTGCTACACTCGGTTTTTCACAGATTACAAGTTTCATTTATTACCTCCTTGATACTGTTGTATTTAGTCGATTTCTGTTGTATAATTTGAAAAAACTTTGCGGGGAGTTCATAATGTTAGCTTTTTTACAAAATTCATGGGTCGTTGGTATTGGTGGTGGAATTGTCAGTGGCATTATTGTCTATTTCATTACAAATTGGTTGTACAAGCGCAAGGACAATTCAAAGTATTTAGAACAAATTAATCGGGCAAATATGGATATTATTCAAGCACTGAAACCGTATGTTGCTGAACGAGGTTTGCCAGAAAAGGAAATAGTAGATGCAATCATTGTTTCGACGGCTAGAAAATATAAAGTAAAATGCGATGAGTTGTATTCTATTCGTATTATTTGCGAAGAACTCATTCGTGAAATAGTTGAAAATGTATATGTTGCCAGCGAGAAAAAGCAAGAATACGCCAAGCAGCTTCAAGAGTATCTGCATAAATTAGATTCTGAAAAGAGCAAAGATTTTCTGATTTCCGACATTGAGAAAGAAATCAAAAATCTAACTATCTTCAAGGAATCAAATTATCGTCGCAAGACTGCAACTATGGTGAGTGCATTAATGTCTGCTTTTGCCGCAATGGCAACAATCCTTATTTCTCTCATTACATTTGTGGATGCTGATGTATTTAATGTACACAGTTCCACAAACGAATTTGAGATTTCGATTGTTATTATTATACTTACTACAACCGTCATTACTGCGCTATATAGTGTTATTTTGATGATGACAAAGTCTTACAAAAAGACGAAGGATGAAACAAACGATCATTCAAAAGAAGAGAAGTGATTTCACCTCCTCGCCATTTAAGGCGAGGAGGTCAGACTGTAGACAAAGCCCTGCTTTTGCAGGGTTTTGCTATTGTTGGAGCCGCT
>ERZ1673739.999-NODE-999-length-34820-cov-7.683532_pt1 | contig 34820 bp, 30 predicted proteins | sample MGYA00580210_ERZ1673739 | MGnify/ENA primary metagenome ERZ1673739 (study PRJEB41218, sample SAMN15661749) | gut metagenome | host: Homo sapiens | place: Canada: London | collected 2015-08-20/2019-03-30 | study: EMG produced TPA metagenomics assembly of...
CTTTTCTTCTGTCTGCACCGCCGCATCAGCGACAGCTTGCTTATAATAGCACCACCGCCGGCAGAAGTCAACACATTTTGCGCGGATTTACCAAAGTAGGTCATCTTCCACTTTTTGCCGCTATTGTGCGAATTGTGGCAATTTTTTGTACAATTCTCTTACATACCACATGCACCTAATTAATATGATAATTGCACGAATACAAAGAGATGATATTTTCGAGAATCTTTCAATGAGTGCGGCTCGCAGTGCCGTGTGGTGAAAAATTTCAGGATATTCGTGAACGTAAATGAACGCCAGTCAGGCAATCTTTCCTCGGCAAGCGATTATTAGCTGCAGAGGTAAGATTGATGACTGGCGTTTTCACAACCTAAAACCCTAAATTTTCTTCACCACACAAACAAGACTTATTTATCGCAGAAACAAATATACTCCTTTTCATAGTTTCCCCACCAGGTTGTCCGTCCTCTTCCACCTGCTTTCCCGCTCGGCAGAAAATAAATCGTGGAAAATAAGATTTCTTCCGCATTCAATTTTACAATAATCTTCAGAAGCTTGTCATCCAACGGAAATACAATATCCTCATCCAAATCTTCCGGCATCATCAGATTCAAATATGTCTTCTCCGCATCCGTTAGTACTTCGTCCACCATCTCACGGGAGTCCAGATCCAGTCTGTAATAATAGAAATCCGCAAATGCTTTATTATTTCCATATTCTTTTTTCAGATTTTTAAAATGCGCCAGCGCACGTTTTTCATCCATCACCAGTTTAATATCTTTATAATTTCGGAAACCATCCGTAATTTTATCAAAATAAATTGCTCCTTGTTCCTGTAATTCTGCAGTCGTCATCACATGCCCTCCTACCATTTATTTATATTACATGAAAGCAACTAGAAAAAGAGATGAAATTGCTTCCACCTCTTCATTCTACAATATTTTTCTTATTTTATATACTATTTTTTGTAACAAAACCAAGAAAATAAAAATGTTGGTGTTACAGTTCACTCATCAATGGTATTTAGATAATGACTCCTGATTTAATATTATAAAGGTCTAACAAAAATTTATATATAACACTTGACATATGAGCCAAAACGTGCGGTCGCTCTCGCTACTGATATTTTTTGTGGTAGCGAGAGCGGCCCTTGAATTAGAACTAAATCTATTCTAATTCAGGAGGCTCTTTATTATGTTTCACTTAAAACTCAAAGAAATTTTTAATAATTCTATTTACAATGTCTGCTCTAATATAGATTCTTTTGTTTATAATCCCGAAAAAGATTATTCCCGGGTTCGAAAGCTACCGCCAGATAAAGTTATCTCTTACCTTGTCTCCCAAGGTGCTTCTTCAACAAAATGTGAATGGCTTGATTTTTTTCAGCTGTCATCTGATATACCAACTGTTTCTGCTTTAAACCAAAGACGCCATCGCACTTGAAGCGTGGGAATGCTTATTCTGCGTTCAAAATATACTGCTCAATAGCATGTGCCACACCACATTCTTCGTTTGTGAGAGTCACAACATCCGAAATCTCTTTGATTTCTTTCGATGCATTTCCCATAGCTACACCAAGTCCTGCTGCCTTAAGCATTTCCGCATCATTTCCGCTGTCGCCCACTGCCATTGTTTCTTCTATAGAAATGCCAAGTTCTTTTGCAAGAAATTTCAAGCCCAGTCCTTTATTAACATTTGCAGCGGTAAACTCGATATTATGGAAACCACCATCTACCACGCAGATATCTGGGCAGGCTTTCAGCATATCCCAGATTTCATCACGATGTAAAAATGTGCCATCTTCTGCCGGGATAAAATTCAATGTCACTTTCTGGATCTTGGCTTTTCCACTTCTTACATAGGAAAGTAAATCCGGTAATTCATGACGTCCTTCCAGGAAATGATTTACGATATGCTCCGGAAGTCCCAGTCTCCATACATAATCATACACCGAAACCGGGGTATAGTTATGTCCATCGATAAACACTGTCATATAGACTTCTCTTTGAAGGATAAATTCAAAAATGGAAAGAAGCTTTTCTGCCGGAAGGCAATGCTCATCCAGGCAGGTTCTGTCTGTGGTTCGATAAACGGCTGCTCCGTTTGTGGTAATCAGGTATGGCATGGCAACTTCTTTTAACTGGTCGTGTGGCACTCCGTCATAATCTCTGCCGGAAGCGACCACCACGGTCACGCCTGCTTCCTGTGTCTTTTGAATGGCACGGATATTTTGCTCCGGGATATGTCCCGCATCGTCAAACAGTGTTCCATCTACATCCAGTGCCAGAAGTTTGATTTTGTTATTTAATTTCATATACACATGCTCCATATGGTTTTAATTCGATGGTATCCGCATACTGCTGCGGTGCATCGTCGTAATTGGGGATGAGCAATGTTCCCTGAGATGCTTTCACAAAATCTCCCACCGGATAATCGATGGTCTCTTTTGTAAAGTTACAGATCACCAGTAATGTCTCATCCTCATTTTTTCGGAGATAAGTATATACCATTTCGTTGTCCGCGTCCAGAAGTTTGTATACACCATCTGTAATCACCGGCACTTCATGGCGCAGCTGCACTAACTTCTTATACAGGATCAGTTTGGTTGCTGTCCACTTCTTACGTCCAAGCAATTTGTATTTCGCAATCCGCTTTCGCTACTTACTCATGAACGCAGTCGCTTGCAAGCAATACTAATTGGTATCGTTTTCAACTTTGTTAAAAACATACAATTTCTGGTAGTTACATTTTGCTACTGTTATACAACTTCAAAAAATTTTACACATTTTTTATTGACATACTATTATTTTCTGCGATAAAATAAATAGTAACTACAAGCAGTGCCAGTTACATATAATTCAAAGCGAAGATTTATTTTTCAGCTATTGTAATTTATTGTATTTTGTTGCACTGCATTTTTCATGTCTTACTATTGGAGGTTATATCACTATGAAATATGACGTTATTATCATTGGTGCCGGTCCCGGCGGTATTTTTTCTGCTTACGAACTGATTCATCAGAATAAAGATTTAAAGATCGCCGTTTTTGAGGAAGGCTATCCATTGGAAAAACGCCACTGCCCGATCGACGGCAAGAAAGTTCCATCCTGCATCAAATGTCCGACCTGCGCGATCATGAGCGGTTTCGGAGGTGCCGGTGCTTTTTCCGATGGAAAATACAATATCACAAACGACTTCGGCGGTACATTATTTGAATATATCGGAAAAGAAGAAGCACTGGATCTGATGCGTTACGTGGATGAGATCAATGTGACACACGGTGGTGAGGATACAAAACTGTACTCTACCGCAGGTACTCATTTTAAAAAAATCTGTATGCAGAATAAACTGAAACTTCTGGATGCGTCCGTTCGTCACCTTGGAACAGATATCAACTATGTCGTTCTGGAGAATATTTACAATGAGCTGAAAGAGAAGGTTGACTTCTTCTTCCAGACACCGGTTACAAAAATCGAGTGCCTTGAGGACGACAACTACCGTCTACATTACGGCGATACCTCCGCTGATTGCCGCAAATGCATCGTTTCTGTTGGTCGTATCGGAAGTAAATGGATGGAGAGTGTCTGCAAAGAGCTGAACATCCCGACAAAATCCAATCGTGTGGATATCGGTGTCCGTGTGGAGCTTCCGGCTGTTATCTTCTCTGATCTGACTGATGAACTGTATGAAAGCAAAATTGTTTACCGTACAGAAAAATTTGAAGATAACGTGCGTACGTTCTGTATGAACCCGTATGGTATCGTTGTAAACGAAAATACAAACGGTATCGTTACTGTAAACGGACACAGTTACGAAGATCCGGCACAACAGACAGAGAATACAAACTTTGCACTTCTGGTTGCAAAACATTTCTCTGAGCCGTTCAAAGACAGTAACGGATACGGCGAAAGCATTGCCAGACTGTCCAACATGCTTGGTGGCGGTGTCATCGTACAGCGTTTCGGCGATTTAGTCCGTGGACGTCGCAGTACCGTAAAACGTATTGAAGAAGGTCTGGTTCGTCCTACCCTTTCCGCGACTCCGGGTGACTTAAGTCTGGTACTTCCGAAACGTATTCTGGACGGTATCATGGAAATGATCTACGCCCTGGACAAGATTGCACCGGGTACTGCAAATGATGACACTCTGCTTTACGGCGTAGAAGTAAAATTCTACAACATGGAAGTAGAACTGAATGAGCATCTGGAAAGCTGCCACAAAGGTCTCTACATCATCGGTGACGGCAGCGGCGTGACACATTCCCTGTCCCATGCATCTGCCAGCGGTGTCTATGTTGCCAGACATATCTGTGAAAATATGTAAGTCTTATCAAAGATAAATACAGACAGATTTTTTGTAATTTTCGATTGTACACAAAAAACGCATCCCACAGGAACATTTTTCCTGTAGGATGCGTTTTTTATTACATCAACTTTGTTTCTTCCAGTTTTTCCGTGAATGCGTCGTTCAGCTTGATGATCGGTTTTCGAAGAATCAGACCAACGATCAGGGAAATCACCAAGAAAATGGCAAGTTTTCCAAGATCGATCCAATAATTCATGCCATACATACCGCCTACGGTCTCACGAAGTGCTGCCATACTGTGGGTAAACGGAAGCAGCGGATAAACCGACCGGAAAAATTTCGGTGCAACTTCAATCGGGAAGGTACCACCGGTTCCCGCAACCTGCACAACCAGCAAAATGACACTGACCGCTTTTCCAATATCTCCCAGTGAAACCGTCAGGGTGTAAATAATATTGACAAATACAATACCGGAGAACCAGCAGGCAAGCAGAAACAAAAATGGATGCTCACACTGGATGCCCAGATATAATAAATCTCCCAACGCGATCAATGTACTCTGGAAGAGACCTACGATCAAAAATGTGATAAAACGACCGAAGTAAACCTGATACAGTTTTACATTTTCCAGACCTTCCGTGCATTTCTCCGACACATTGACTTTCAACATTGCAACCAGCACAATACCGCCGATCCAGATGGAAAGAACGGAATAGAACGGCGCCATGGAGGAACCATAGTTCGCAATCTCATACACCTTGTGTGTTTTGAGTGAAACCGGGGCTGCCAGGAAGGAACTGATGGAACTACGATCTCCGGAAATAATAGATTCCAGTTCTGAGAAATCTCCACTCTGCTCCATCTCATCCAATTTCGCCGTCGTATCGGAAATCTTGTCTGCTGCATCGTTTAGCAGTTTTCCGGAATCTGCCAGTACACTCTGAATCTGTATCAGATCCGAATCCGCCGCATCGGTCAGAGAATAAATGCCGTCGGTGCTTTTTTCCAACTGGGACAACAAGCTGGAAATCTTGGTTTTTGAACTGTCAAGTGCATCCGTCAGCTTATTTAAGGAAGTCTCCATGGACGACTGATACTCATTTGTTGCATCTGCGATCTGTGTTCCATTCGTTGCAAAAAGATCCTGCAATTCTTTCTTCGCCGTCGCAATATCTGTCGTCGTATCACGCAAAGACTGTGCTGTATTTTGCAGTTTATCATGCAGTTCCTGCTGCGCTTTAATCGAAGTATCCATACGGGATACCACCGCATCTACCGCTGAAGCAAGTTCCGAATGGCTGTCTGAGATTGATGCCACCGCATCACGGACAGACTGATAAGAATCAATGATCTTCTGTACTTTTGCTGCCAGTGTGTCTAATGTGGATGCAACCGTTTCTGTATCCTGACTCTGGGTCTCAAAGGCTTTTGTGATTGTCTGATTCATCTCATCATATACAGACTGTGTCGCATTTAAAGCCGTTTCTACGTTGTCAGTCGCCGCATCCAGTGCACTGTCAATATCTGAAAAGCTATCCTTACTCTTCTGAAAGGTTTGCTTGCTCTCCTGAGACTGTGTCTGTGCACTCTGCATAAACTCAGTGGTTGAATTCAGCAGATTCTGTGCCGATACTGTCATGTCAGAAAAACTCTGTAACAGACCGGCAGATGCACTCAAATCTCCGGAGATCCGATTCAGATTTGTATTCAGATTACTTACGATTGTCTCTGCACCGCTTGCCTCTGTCATATTCGAAACCGCCTGCAATACAGTCAGTGTAGTATCCGAAATTGTCTCAATAAAGACCTGATTTACCTGACGCTGCACCGCACTGGCTCCTTTATCGGTAACCTTCGGTGCGATCGCATTTTCCTTTGCATTGGAATAATAAGTAATCTCCGGTTTTTCTACATTTTCAGAAAAAACGCTCATCATTTTATTACTGAAATCCTTCGGGATTACAATCGCTGCGTAATATTTTCCGGATTTTACACCGGCAGTTGCCTTATCTTTTGTGGTAAATACCCATTCCATCTGCGTATTTTCCCGCAAAGCAGACAACACCTGATCACCGATATTGATTTCCAGTGGAATCAGGCTTCCCTCATATCCCTCATCCACACTGGCAACTGCGACTTTCAGATTGCCGGTATTGGAATACGGATCCCAGCTTGCCGCAATATTAAACCACGCATACAGACACGGAACCACGCTGATACCAACGATAACCACAAGGGCAATGACATTTTTGCGGATCCGCATCATATCTCTTTGAAAAATTTTCCAGATGTTTTTCATTTGTCATTCCCCCCCTTTATCATATCCATCAGTTCTTTCTCTGTCAGGCCGCTCATTTCAAGCTGCCGCACGATCCTGTCATGAACATACTCCACACAGATCAGATATACCACCAGTGCGATCAATGATAAGATCCACAAAATCAGAAATACAAATTTTGCCTGCAGACTGAATGATAAGATTAAAAATACCAGCGGAATGATGATAATTCCGGCAAATCCCATCTTGATCATCTTCGGATAACGCTGTTCGAACTGTCCGGATTTTTCAATGAATTTCTTCTTGGTCTCCTCATTCTGCATTAATGTTTTCAACATCAGCTGTGCCTGCGGAAGCTGTTTTTCGCTGGTGGCAGTCTCGCCTACCATCATTTCTGTTTCTTCCAGTCTGCGGTCAAACAAATGGTTCAGGTTCATCAGCAATGGGCGAAGCACCAGACCGATAAACAGTGCCAGTGCAACAAACACCCACAGAACCGTCAGATTTTTCACATAAGTATGGTCATAATATCCCGCAATACATTCTCTCATTGCCCGAATCGAATAAGTAAACGGCAGGAACGGATTGAGTTTCTGGAAAAATCCCGGCATCATCTCAATCGGATAGGTTCCGGAAGATCCCGGTATCTGTAAAATGATGAAAAATACACCCAGTGCTTTTCCAATATGCTTGAAGGTCAGTGCCAGTGCATAAATGATATTGACATACACAAAAGAGCAAAATACACCCGTGCAGACAAATACGACCGGATGGACGCACTGTACTTTCAACAAAATCAGGTCACCCAGACACACAATAAATCCCTGGATCAGTCCCAGTACGACAAACAGCAGCCATCTGCCAAAATATGCGCTGGTGGAAGAAAAATCGGACACTTCTTCATCTTTGTCTACTTCCTGCTTCAAAATAGAAACCAGGATCAGACCACCAACCCACAATGCCAGATTGGTGTAAAACGGTGTCATGCCGGAACCATAATTTTTCACATCATACAGTACTTCTGAAGTGATGGAAACCGGTGAGGACATAAAGTCGGAAATTGCTTCTGCATCAATACCTTCCAGAGACAAAATCTGCTGATATGCTTCGGAACTCTGTAAAGCCTGTACATCTGTCGCTGTAGATGCAAGCTGTACGTCAACTTTTTCCAGTGCTTCTCCCGTCTTTGTCAAAGCATTCACACTGTCATCCAGACTGGTCTGCAGTTGCTGCAGCATTGCCTTTAACTGATCCACCGTTGGTGTAATTCCGGATAAAATTGCAGAAAAATTACCACTGACGGAAGCCACCGCATCCAATGAATCATCTACGTTCGGAAGGGTGTCCTGACTCAGAGAGTTTTTATAATCACGCAGGGAATTTTTGTTGTTTTCTGCGATCTGTTCCAGACTGGTACGTGTTGTCTGAGCATTTTTTATGCTGTCTGCAATTGCTGAATTTCCGCTGTTTAAGGAATCCAAAAGCTGTGAAAATTCCTGATTCTGCTGCTGCAGTTTTGTGATTTGCTCTCCAATCGTTGCAGAAATCTGAGAATCTCCACCGATGCTGTCATGCAGTTTGGAAAGTTCATCCAGAATCTGTTTGTTTTTCTGATTTAATTCGTTTACAGAATCAATACTTCCAGACACAGAGGTTGCAATCTGTTCTGCCTGTGTCTCCAATTTTCCAAATTTTACTGCTGCATTGATATAGGCATCGTTTACAAAACTTTCTCCATCCGATAAACTGTTTGAAATCTGTGTAGCAAAGGAGCTGGTTGACAGTCGGCTCTCCTTTAACAGATCGGTGCTGGTATTCAATGTGTCAGAGACAGATTTTACAGAATCTTTTACCTGATCCAGTGTCTTTACCGTATCGTTGATCAGACTGTCAGACTGCTTTACGGTGTCCTGAAAATCTGTCAAAACGCCCTGATAACCGGACAGGTTCTCACGCACGTCCTGAATCGTCTGTAACAGTTCCGAATTGGTTTGATCCACATCTACCGTCAGATTTCCTGCGGAAGAACTGATTACTTCCGAAATTGCCTCCGATGCAACAGAAGAAAAAGTATCATTGATCTGCTGCTGTAAAGTCGTTGCTCCGGTATCTGTGATCTTCGGTGCAATGGCATTCTTCTTTTCATTAATATAATAGTCTAATTCCGGTTTTTTAATATCTCCGGACAAAATACTGAGCAATGAATCACTGAAATCCTCCGGAATAACGATCGCTGCATAATATTCTCCGGATTTTACGCCTTCTTTCGCTTCATCCTCATCGACAAAGGTCCATCCAAGCTGCTTATTTTCTTTCAGATTCTCAATGATCGTCTCACCGGCATCCAGTGTCATCTGTGCGATGCTGGCTCCTTCATCACAGTTTGCTACCGCAACTTTAATGCCTTTCGTATTTCCATAAGGATCCATATTGGCATCGATATTGAACCATGCGTACAGGGACGGAAGCAGACACACACCGCCAATTACAAGTACCGCTGCACGGTTCCGAAGCAGACGCTTCAGATCTCTTTTAAAAATTTTCAGTACATTTTTCATACTTCTATGCATTCTCCTGTTTTTCTCCATTTAATAGGAAGCTGTTTTCTTTGTTATGTTTAAGCTGTAACAAACATTATACGAAAGCAGATTTTAACAGTCAACCATACAATTTCCGACTTTCGTCTAAAAAACGACGTTTTTTCAAAATCGTAGGATTTTTGCTTCGGGTAATTGTGTGGTTTAAATATAAGTTATGAAAAGGGACTCTGCTAACCCTTACTTTATGTCGCTGTGGCTATACGATAGGTTTACGAAAGCGGACTCAGACAATTTTTTTCTGTCAGCTAACAATCGCTCGCCAGAAAAAATTTGCTCTGAGCCCGCTATTTACACATATATTGGAAAATCAGCTTTATTTTTTCTTGGAAAGCGATTATTAGCTGACAAGAAAAAATAAAGCTGATTTTCCATTCACAGTCTACCGTTCTATCACAAAAGAGTTCTAAAACGCCTCATTCCAGCCAAGTTCAAGCTGCGGCGCATCTACTTTTTGATCGCGCATCATTCCGGCAATGGTTCTCCAATAATGATCCTTAATGGCTTTGCAGATTGCCTCGCAATCCCCGGACACACAAGCGTCAAAGATGACCTTATGTGACGCATACTGGCGTTTTGCAACGGCTTCTTTATCCTGCACCAGATCATATCCGGCAAACAGATTTCCGTAATACTGTTCTTTCCAGGCTTTCTGAACCCGTGGCATTCCACACATTTTGACCAGTTCTTCGTGAAATTCATTATCACATTCAAATACCTGGTCAAACTCCTCTGCAGTCAGATTTTTCATTCGATCCAGAATCTCTTCCAGGCGCTGCATAGTGTCCTCCGGGATTTTTCCCTGCAGAAACCGCACACTGATAACCTCATAATTGGTTCTCAGCAGATATACCTCATAGGAATCCTGAAAAGAAAGTTCTTTCACGGAACAACCTACGTTTCTTGTATACACAATAATCCCTTCATTTTCCAGTTGTCGGAGTGCCTCACGGATCGGTCCCCGGCTTGTATGAAATTCTTTCGCCAGCTCCAATTCCACGATACGCTGTCCGGATTTGATCTCATGGTTAAAAATTTTGCTGCGGATGGCATCCACAATGCTCTCTCTTAACGTCTGATACAATAATGCACCCATAAAATTTCCTACTCTTTCTTACAATCTCTATCTGTATTTCTCTCACAGTTTCTATGAAGCTTATTTTACACTTGCATTTGCTAATACTTTACTATGATAACACGATAATATAAAGTTTTTTGCACATGATAGTACCGAAAAATCATCTACATATGGTATTTTTCTATTATTTTGCAAACTGCAGCACAATATTTTTTATAATTGCAGCAGCTTTATCCATACCTTCTGCCGTGATATGCTCATAGGCACCATGAAATCCGTAACCGCCGGTTCCAAGGTTCGGGCACGGAAGTCCCACAAAACTTAAACGTGCACCGTCTGTGCCTCCGCGGATCGGGACAATATCTGGTGTAACGTCCGCATCTTTGCATGCCTGAACTGCAAAATCAATAAGCTGCATACATGGCTCAATTTTCTCACGCATATTGCGATAAGAATCTTTCAGATTCAGCTCGACAGTTCCCTCACCGTATTTTTTATTTAAGGAAGCTGTGATTTCCTGCATCAGTGCTTTGCGCGCTTCATATTTTTCTGCATCAAATTCACGGATCAGATATCCCATTGTGGTTTCTTCCACGCTTCCGTTCAGCTCCATCAGATGGAAAAATCCTTCATAGCCTTCGGTGTGTTCCGGTACTTCCTGCTCCGGCAGCATGCTCTGTAATTCCATTGCGATTTTCATGGAATTGACCATAATGTCTTTTGCCTCACCCGGATGTACGTTCACACCATGGATCGCAAATTCAGCGGAAGCTGCATTAAAGTTTTCAAACTGGATCTCGCCTTCCGCACCACCGTCTACCGTATAAGCATATGGTGCGCCAAAACGTTCCAGATCCATATGGCAGGCTCCACTTCCAACTTCCTCATCGGTAGTAAAACTGATACATACTTTTCCGTGAGGGATATCGCCTTTTAATAATTCTTCAGCAACAGTCAGAATTTCAGCAATACCAGCTTTGTCATCGGCACCAAGTAAAGTGGTTCCATCTGTAGTGATCAGAGTTCTGCCTGCCATCTGCTGTAATGCAGGGAAATCAGAAACAGTCAATGTTCTACCAGAAGTTCCAAGAACCACATCTTTTCCATCATAATTTTCAATGATCTGCGGTTTTACATTTTCTCCGCTGTAATCCGGTGCGGTATCCATATGTGCGATAAAACCGATTGCTGTACGGTTCTCATATCCCGGAGTTGCCGGAATATGACCATACACATATCCATATTCGTCCATCATAGCATCTTCGATGCCCATGTTTTTCATTTCTTCCACCAGCAGTTTTGCCAGATCAAACTGACGTGCAGTGGTCGGAGAAGTGGTACTTTCCTCGTCACTGGTTGTCCAGACTTTTACATAATTTAATAATCTTTCATACGCTCGCATAGTGAATCCTCCTAAACCAATTACTCCTATGTATTTATATATAAAGTAATTTTACTGTCTGTTAATAAAATCTCATTGAAAAAGACATGCTCTCTTTGTTCATATCCTTTTCATTAAAATCTTATTACATACATCTTGTACTGAAATATAAAGTCATTCTATATAGTAAATTATATATCTAGTTGTATTTTCTGTTTCATAGAACAAAAATTTCCAGATCAATAAATATCTCTTTCTTAATGAGAATTTTCTTTTAAAAAAGGAATCCTGCAAGCAGGATTCCTTTTCATGTATTTACTACTGTGCCTGTGTACAATATCCGAAGAAGAAGTATCCCAGTGGGCAGTAGTACATGCCTTCGATTCCATCACGCAACATATATTTCTGTGTGTAGAAGTACAGCGGATCAACTACGTAATCCTGACCTACTAAAATATCCTCAGCCTGATGTAACAGTTTCATACGTGCAGCAGGATCAGATTCAGCTTTAGCCTGAGCAATCAGGTTATCGTAATCCGGATTAGCGTAGTGAGCGTCGTTGTTTCCACCACCTGTTACCCACATATCAAGGAAAGATACCGGATCATTGTAATCAGAAATCCATCCGTTACGTGCGATAGAGAAATCACCATCTTTACGTGTCTGAAGGAATGCATTCCACTCCTGATTGTTCAGTGTAACTGTTACGCCAAGTTCCTGCTCCCACATGTTCTGAAGTGCTTCAGCAACAGCTTTGTGAGCATCGTTTGTGTTGTACAGGTACTCTACAACCGGGAATCCTTCACCGTTCGGGTAACCAGCCTCTGCAAGGAGCTGTCTGGCTTTCTCGCAGTTTGCTTCATAAGCATCTTTTGTCGGATCATAGTAATCTCCGCCAACTTTACGGAAGTCAGATCCTTCCTCAGCATCAGAGATACCGCTTGGTACATAAGCACCAGCTTCAACCTGTCCGGACTGAGTTACTTTTTCAACAATGTAGTTACGGTCAACAGCAAGTGTGAATGCCTCACGTACTTTCGGATTATCGAAAGGAGCTTTCTGTGTCTGGAAGCATACATAATATGTTCCAAGGTAATCTACGATCTTCATATCACCGGAAGCGATCAGATTCGGAAGTTCTGCCTGCGGAGCCTCCTGAATGTAATCAAGCTCGCCGGATTTGAAACCGGAAAGCATAGCATTTGCATCATCCATCAGTTTGAATGTAAGAGTATCCGGTCCAAGGTTTGCATAATCATAGTAATTCTCATCTTTTGCCATTACAATCTGTGAGTTATGTGTCCACTCTGTCAGTTTGTATGGACCATTGGAGATGTATGTAGAAGGATCAAATGTCCACTGATCCCCGTTTGCTTCGATGATGTCCTGACGTACAGGCATCATAGCCGGGAATGCACACAGCTCTTCAAAATATGGAAGATCTGTTGTTAAAGTTACTTCAAATGTTTTGTCATCCACTGCTTTTACAGCTAACTCAGAAGGATCTTTCTCACCAGCCATAATCTCATTTGCGTTTACAACACAATCAAGCATGTAGTTGTAATCTGCTGCTGTATCCGGGCTAACCAGACGTTTCCAGGAATACTCAAAATCGCCTGCTGTAACATCTTTTCCGTCAGACCATTTGATGCCATCACGAAGGTGGAATGTGTAAGTTACAGTTCCATCATCATTTGTTGTTTTGTCATAGCTCTCTGCCTGACCTGGAACAACTTTTGCTCCTTCACAAGTTCCATCAGAACCTGCAACTTCTTCGCCTGTGCTCTCCCATTTCATCAGACCTTCGAATAAATGGTTAGCCATGATAGCTCCATCTACGGAGGAGTTCAGGGCCGGATCCATTGTCATCGGCTCGGATGCGAAGTTTACAGTAATGTTAAAACCATCACTGCTGGAAGTTGTGTTCTCTGCATCTGCAGATGTTTTGTTGTTGTCTTTAGATGCGCTGTTGTCGCTTCCACAGCCCGCAAGCATGGAAAAAGCGAAAGCTGCAACTAATACAACTGATACCAATCTCTTTTTCATAGTACTCTCCTTTAAAAGTTTTATTGATAAACAGGTTTCCCTGTGTTATCCAATCTCAAAATCTCTCACTTGTAAAAATGAGAGCCGTCTCACAGGAGGCAAAAGCAGTTTTTCTACTGCTCCAGAAGGTGGCAAGCCACCCAGTGACCCTTTTCATACTCTTTGAATTTCGGTACACATTCTTTACATTTATCCATTGCGTATGGACAACGTGTATGGAAACGGCATCCACTTGGCGGATTCATCGGAGAAGGAATATCTCCTTCCAGAACGATACGCTGTCTGCTTCTGCTTACCTCCGGATCCGGAACAGGTACTGCGGAAAGCAGTGTCTGCGTATACGGATGCAACGGATGGCGGTTCAGCTCATAGCTCTCTGCCAGCTCTACCATAGTTCCCAGATACATTACGCCGATACGGTGTGAAATATGACGTACAACGGAAATATCATGAGCAATGAACAGATAGGTCAGTCCCATCTCCTCCTGCATATCTTCCAGCATATTTACAACCTGTGACTGAATGGAAACATCCAGTGCGGAAATCGGCTCGTCACAAACGATAAATTCCGGTTTTACTGCCAGCGCACGGGCAATGCCGACACGCTGCTGCTGTCCACCGGAGAACTCGTGCGGATAACGGTTTGCATGCTCTGTATTCAGCCCTACTCTTCCAAGCAGTTCTTTGATACGATCAGTACGATCCTTTTTGTTCGGACACAGTTTATGAATATCCAGTGCCTCTCCGATAATCTCACCGACTGTCATACGCGGATCCAGACTTGCGGACGGATCCTGGAAAATAATCTGCATTTTCCGTCTGTATGGAAGCATGTTTACCTGTTTTGCCTTTGGTACTTTTACCGGATGCAGATTACCCTCTGCATCTCTCTCCCACGGATCCTCTCTCTCAAAAATTGTCTCTCCATCATAAACAATTGTTCCGGAAGTCGGCTCGTGTAACTGAAGAATGGTTCGTCCCAAAGTAGTTTTTCCACATCCGGACTCACCTACCAGACCAAGTGTCTCTCCACGGTTAATGAAGATAGAAATATCTTCTACGGCCTGTACACCAGGTCCTTTTAATCCCTTTACCGGGAAATATTTTTTCAGGTGATCAACCTGAACAAGTACATCATTTTTCTCACTCATGGTTGTCTACCTCCGTTTTTTCAATATTCTCTGTCTGAGTATCAACTTTTTTTGCTTCTTCCAGACAGTCCTGCACACGCAGCCAGCATGCAGCACGATGGTTCTCTCCCATTTCCACATATGGCGGCATCTGCTGCAGACAGATCTTCATGGCATGCTCACAACGCGGTGCGAACGGACATCCTTCCGGCGGATTTAACATATCGACCGGTGAACCTTCAATCGGGATCAGACGCTCATAGCTCTCAGCATCTACACGCGGCATAGAGCGAAGCAGACCTTTTGTATAAGGATGACCCGGATTATAGAAAATATCATCAACCGGTCCCTGCTCTACCATTTTACCTGCGTACATAACAGAAACCTTATCACAGATTTCTGCTACAACACCAAGGTTATGTGTGATAAAGATAATACCCATGTGATTCTGTTTCTGAAGCTTTTTCATCAGTTCCAGAATCTGCGCCTGGATGGTTACATCCAGAGCAGTTGTCGGCTCATCGGCGATCAGAAGCTTCGGATGACAGATCAGTCCCATGGCGATCATAACCCTCTGACGCATACCACCGGAAAGCTCATGCGGGTACTGTTTCATACGTTTTTCCACGTTGTTGATACCTACTTCTTCCAGCATCTTCATTGCCTGCTTCTCAGCGTCCTCTTTGCTGACATTTTTATCATGTGCTTTCAGAGCCTCAACCAGCTGATTTCCGATGGTATATACCGGATTCAGACAGGTCATCGGGTTCTGGAAGATCATTGCTACTTCTTTTCCACGGAAAGCGATCATCTCATCTTTTGTTTTTGACAACATATCCTGTCCCTCGAAAGTAATGGAACCGCCCACTACTTTACCCGGATTCTGAAGTAATCCAATGATAGAATATGCTTCCACGCTTTTACCGGAACCGGACTCGCCTACGACACCCATAACTTCGTCATAGTTTACATCGTAAGAAATTCCGTTTACTGCTTTAACTTCTCCTGCCGGAGTAAAGAAAGAGACCTTGAGATCTCTGACCTCTAACAGTTTATCATTTTTCTTTTCCTGTTCCATATTGTCTCCTCCTCTCCTTATTTCTTCAGCTTCGGATCTAATGCATCACGAAGTCCGTCACCGAACAGGTTCAGAGCCAGGATCATAAGACTCAGGATTCCTGCCGGGATAAATAATCTGTATGGATATGTGCTCAGACCACTTAAAGCCTCAGAACACATAGAACCTAAACTTGTCAGCGGAGCAGATACACCTACACCGATGAAAGAAAGGAAGGATTCCAGGAAGATTGCGGATGGAATCTGCAGGAATGTGGTTGTAATGATCTGTCCGATACAGTTCGGAAGCAGATGCTTTCCAATGATACGTCCGCCTTTTGCACCAAGTGCGCGGGCTGCTGTAACGTACTCCTGCTGTTTTAACTGAAGGATCTGTCCACGGATGATTCGGCTCATGGTTACCCAGTATAACAAACCGAATGCGATAAACATGGAGATCAGGTTTGGTCCAAGAATTGTTACCAGATTCTGCAGCGGACCATCACCGGAATTCTGGAACTGTTCCAGCGCCGGTTTTAAAGTTGCGGAAAGCAGCAGGATGATCAGCATCTCCGGGATGGAGTAAATGATCTCAACAATACGCTGCATAACAGTGTCTACGACACCGCCGCAATAACCTGAAATAGATCCATATAAAGCACCAATGATCAAAACGATGATCGCAGCACATACACCAACGATGATAGAAATTCTTGTTCCCACCATGACACGGACCATGATATCACGTCCCTGATCATCTGTACCAAATACATGTGGGAATACTTTCTCACCATCTGCTTTTTTCTGAAGTTCCTGTGTAGAATATCCAAAGGCTTTGTGTTTGATGCCAAGTGCTTTTGCCGCCTCTGCCTCTGTTACATGTTCCTCGCTCTCTTTCTGTTGGGAAACACTTGCTTTCGCACGAATCTTTGATTCTTCAATACGACTTAATTCCTTACCTTCTGCTTCAGCTTCGGCTTTTGCTTTCTCGACTGCCTCATCCGGTGTCAGGTTTTCGGTATTGTTATGTTCTTCCATATAGGCATTGATTTTCTCCTGATCTTCCAGTGTATAATGCCATGGATGTAACGCCTCAGAACCACGTACCTGCTGCTTATAAGTATAAGGAACCACGCTCGGTCCCACAAATCCGAAAATAACCAGGGCAATGATAATACCCAGAGCAACCATTGCAACTTTGTTTCTGCGAAGACGGCGCCATGCATCTGCCCAGTAGGAAACACTCTTGCGATCTTTGATAAAATCAGCTTTTTCCTGAGAGCTTGCCGGATCAAACGCATCCTCCGGTAATTTGCTCCACTCTAAAATATCATCAATATTTGGTTGAAGAGAGCCTGGCTTTTGAAATCTTTTCTTTCCAGACATGCTTAATTTCCTCCCTTCGCCAGATTGATACGCGGATCTACCAGTTTGTAGCACAGGTCAACGATCAGGTTCATGATAACAATAAAGGAAGCCAGGAAAATTGTGGTTCCCATGATCAGCGGATAATCTCGGTTCTGGATAGCCTGAATGAAATAACGTCCCAGTCCCGGGATAGAGAATACCTGTTCAACAACCATACCGCCGCACAGTGTAAATGCAATCTGCGGTCCCAGATAAGTGATAACCGGAATCAGTGCATTTCTCAGTGCATGTTTGAAAATAATTTTACCGTTTTTCAGACCTTTTGCACGTGCTGTCTTAATATATTCCTGATTGATGGAATCCAGCATCGCTGTTCTGGTCTGTCGTGACAGATAACACATCGGGTAAAATCCTAATGCCAGACATGGCAGGACATAACTCTTTGGTGTTCCGTCAAATAATGCCGGGAATACTTTAAATCCCGGAATACCTCCACACAATGTGTGAAGTAATAATGTTGCAACTACGAATCCAGGCATGGAAATACCGATAGTACATACAACTCTAAGGAAGCTGTCTACCCATGTACCTCTCTTGTAAGCTGCCAGACATCCAAGCGGAAGTCCAACTGCAACTGCCCATAAAAGTGCAAACACACCTACTTTTGCAGAAACCGGGAACATTTCTTTGATAATGTCTAATACTGCACGGTTTTTCTGCATTTTGATTGATGTACCGAAATCTCCGTGAAGAAGATTTCCGAGATATTTGCCCAACTGAACAATCTTGGGCTGGTCAAGTCCATATTTAGCATTTAAAGCGTCGATAGTGGCCTGTGTCGGTGTTTTCTCAGATAACCACGGATTTCCCGGGATTGCATTCATCAAGAAAAACGTAACACATGCAACTACCAGCACCGTGACAATCGCCATTAAGACTCTTCGTGCTGTGTACTTTGCCATTTTTTACACCTTTCCTCTCTCATTCTCATACGTCACGCTGTCGCCAATCTAGTACAATTCTGTAATGCTTTACTATTGTAAATTGTCGACAATATTAATTATTATACCTGCTTTTTACATAATGGTCAACTAAAATAGCTAATTTTTGTATTTATTTTTCGTACACCTGTCTTTGTAGCACGCACGCTTTTCCTCCTTTTGTCTTTTGTTTACAGAATATTTTTAATAATACGGTAAAAACATGCAAAAGTCAGCACTGAATTTTCCGGATATTTTGTATAATTTTACCTTTCCTGAAATAGGGGCTGGAGGAGGACATGCACACGGACACGGACATTTTTCTGCATCCGCTGCGCCGCTTATCTCTGCCTCCTCCCGCGAACTCACACGCAAAACCAGCGTGCTCAGACACACTCCCGGAGGCAGGCTATGCTCGCTCCTGCGACGAAAAATGTCCTACCGTCCAGTGTGCATGTCCTCCTGCCAGCCACCACATTTCATTCACTCCAAACTGTGCCACAGCTGGCGCTGCCCTATTTTTGCACTAGAATTTTTTTCTGTTTCGTTATAGAATAACAGAGCAAACCTCTTTGCTATAAATGTATGATTCATGCAGATCAAAAATATACTATTAAGGAGTTTGATTATGAAAAATTCAACTATTACTTTTATTACTGATCAGCTAAAGCAGCTGACTTCTATTCCAAGTCCTTCAGGATTCACAAAAGAAGTAAGCCGCTATCTGATTTCCACACTGGAAGAATTAGGATATGCTCCGGAGCGTTCCCGCAAAGGTAATGTCCTTGTAACGATCGGTGGTGAAGGAAGCCCTCTGATTCTTGCAGCGCATGTAGACACTCTTGGTGCTATGGTTCGTTCCATCAAAAGCAACGGCCGTCTGCGCCCGACAACACTCGGCGGACATCAGTGGAGTACTGCTGACGGAGAAAACTGTACCGTACACACAAGAGATGGCAAAGTATACACCGGTGTCGTATTAAATAAAGAACCGTCTGCACATGTAGCTGATCAGAAAGTGGAAACGACAGAAGAAAACATGGAAATTCTGCTGGATGAAAATGTAAGCTCTGAAGAAGACGTAAAGGCTCTTGGCGTTCAGACCGGCGATATCATTGCCATGGATCCACGTACAACTGTTACTCCAAGCGGTTACATTAAGAGCCGTTTTCTGGATGACAAACTATCCGCTGCAATCCTGCTGGGAATTGCAAAAGAAGTTGCTGCCGGAACACTTACTTTGAATCGCAAAGTTTCCTTATTATTTACCGTTTATGAAGAAGTCGGTCACGGTGGAAGTTTCATCCCGGCAGATACAGAAGAAATGATTTCCGTCGACATGGGCTGTGTTGGTGATGACCTTGGCTGTACCGAACGTATGGTTTCTATCTGCGCCAAAGATTCCGGCGGTCCTTACAACTACGATCTGGTAACAGAACTGTCTGAGCTTGCAAAAGCAAATGGTCTGGATTATGCCATTGATGTATATCCACATTATGGTTCCGACGTGGAAGCAACGCTGCGGGGCGGTTTTGATATCCGTCATGGGCTGATCGGTCCGGGTGTGTATGCCTCCCACAACTATGAGCGCTCCCATGTAGATGGTGTCAAAAATACATTTGAACTGTTAAAAGCATATTTGACCAAATAAGCAACTCTGCCATAGAAAAAATGCGGGACGATGTTCTTACATCGACCCGCATTTTTATATTTGTCCGTTTTTCCAAAACAAAACTATTCATCATCCTGACTCACTCGCTCAATATGCATGGCCAGATATCCGATCTCCAATTCCTCCAACGGATTCCGAAGCGCATGACTGAGATGATCACATACAGTCGTTGCCAGTTCATAGGATTCCGGAAAATTATGTTGTACATAATCGTTCATATTGACTTTCAGGGACTCCCCTTTGAGCGCACGTGCAACCATATATTTCACATGGTTCATCAGACGATTATAGCTCAAAGACATCACATTGATATGAATACCACGCTGTTCCTCGATCAAGGATATACAATCACGCACCGTCCGCGCCATCTGCATGGATACCGAAACAGATTCTTTTTCCAGTGCGGAATGAATGTGTAATGCCACATAACCGATCTCGTCATCATCAATATCAATCTGTTTTTCTTCTTTCAGAATCGGCCGTATGAGAGATGCGACTTTAAATTCTGCATGGAACAATGTCTTGATATCCTCTGTCAGTGGATTGAAAATCTGCTCCCCTTTTTGCAGACGCTGTACCGCAAACGCGATATGATCTGCCATCGGAAACAGAATACTGCGGTCAATTTTTCCAAAATGCCGCTCTGCCTCGTTCAGAATCCGGTTTGCCATCTGAAAATATTCCGGTTGGATGGTCTTGATCAAATCAGCAGCATCTCCCCGTGAGGAAGTCTCTTGCAGGGAATACACGGTACAGTCCACCGGCTGTTCAAAACGCTCGCCGGGCTTTTTCCCGAATCCAACACCTTTTCCTAAAAGCACATATTCTTTACTGTTATCCATATCAATGGCAATTACCCCATTATGATTCAATACCTTACATATGCGATACATGTTTTACTTCCTTCTCCCACAAAATAGTTTATAATGATATTATTTTAGCATAGAACCCCGTATTTTCAAACCCACAAAACAGAAATCTCCCTGTAAAAAACGATAAAAAGCAATCCTATGCTGTAAATATTGTTATAAATCAACGTTCTGTACAAGCACGCTTCATTTTTACAGTATCATTTTTATAGTATCATATTTACGATAATATTTGCAAAACGGACAGCAACAAATCCTCTCCGAATCTGCTGCTGCCCGTATTTCTTTGGTCAAAATTTATTATTCTGCATATGCACGGATATTTTTACGAACTTTCAAAACCATGGACGGTGCCACGGAAAGCTCATCCACACCAATTTCCATAAATGCACTGGTCAGTTCCAGATCTGCGCCAAGCTCGCCGCAGATACCTGCCCATTTTCCATATTTGTGTGCATTTTCCACAACCATACGGATCATGCGTAAAATTGCTTTGTGATGTGCATTGTAAAAATCATCCAGTTTTGCATTCTGACGGTCGATGGCCAGTGTATACTGTGTCAGGTCGTTGGTTCCGATACTGAAGAAATCTACCATCTGTGCCAGTTCATCGCTGATCATAACCGCTGCCGGTGTCTCGATCATCACACCCTGCTCAGGCATTTTATATGGAATTTCTGCCGCTTCCAGTTCTGCCCGCACTTCTTCTACAATGGCAAAAATCTGCTCCACTTCTTCAGTGGATGTGATCATCGGATACATCACAGACAGATTTCCGTATACAGCAGCGCGAAGCAATGCACGAAGCTGTGTTTTGAAGATTTCCGGCTGCTTCAAACAGATACGGATCGCACGGTAACCCATTGCCGGATTTTCTTCTTCGCCAAGGTTAAAATAATCCACCTGTTTGTCTGCACCAATGTCAAGGGTACGGATAATCACTTTTTTGCCTGCCATCAACTGCAATGCCTGTTTGTAAGCTGCAAACTGTTCTTCCTCTGTCGGGAAATCTGTTTTTCCAAGATACAGGAATTCGCTTCGGAACAGACCAACACCCTCCGCATCATTATCCAGTACACTTGCGATGTCAGACACACTTCCGATATTTGCATACAGATGTACGTGTTTTCCGTCCTTTGTGACGGTTTCCTGCCCTTTCATCTGCTGCAAAAGCTGTTGTTTTTCCGCTTCTTCTGCCATGTGAACTTTTGTCTGTGCACATACTTCCTCTGACGGTTCTACCGTGAAGGTTCCTTCAAATCCATCGACCACTGCCTGCATGCCATTCTGCAGCGCATCCAGATCCATCGGCACACCAATCAGCGCCGGAATGTTCATCATCCGGGCAAGGATTGCAGTATGGGAGTTGGTGGATCCGTGTACAGTTACAAAACCAAGGATTTTGTCTTTGTCCATCTGAACCGTCTCACTTGGAGACAGATCATCAGCCACGATAATGGACGGTTCCATATCATTCATATCCACCGGCGCATTTCCGGACAGATTCTGAACCAGACGATTGGAAATATCTCTGACATCCGCAGAACGTGCCTGCATATAATCATCGTCCATGCTGGCAAACATTTCCGCAAAATTGTCTCCGGTAACAGCAACAGCATATTCTGCATTGACCATCTCATTACGGATCATATTGCAGATCGCATCCTGATAATCCTCATCTTCCAGCATCATCTGATGTACTTCAAAAATCGCTGCGCTCGCTTCTCCAACTTCTTTGACTGCCTTGTCGTACAGTTTTTGAAGCTGCTCCTGAGAAGCGTTCACCGCTTCCTGCATACGGGCGATCTCGCCTTCTGCATCTGTGATTTTTACCCGTTTTACCTGTACATCATTTTTCTTAAATACCACGATCGGTCCTAAGACAATTCCTTTATACACGGATTTTCCTTTGTACTCCTGTGCCATACTGCTCTCCTTCTCCTGATGATAATTTGTTTCATACTTTGTTGTTTCAATCTTCTTCTATTTGGCAGCTCAGGTTTCTTTTTGCCAATCCCTGAGCTGCACTTATTTTTTCTTCGTACATGATTGTTGCAAATACCGTTGCAAATAACTTTTCTTTAGGCTTCTTCGTATACGTCTACTGCAAATAACGGATCTCCGGCTTTTATTTCACCCTCTGCCAGCAGTCTGACTTTCTGATTATCCTCTAATTCTGTACACAGAATCGGGGAGCACAGGGACGGTGCATTTGCGGTCAGATATTCAATATCGATTTCCAGCATCTTATCACCTTTTTTCACGCTCTGCCCGTTTTCTACGAAACAAGTGAAACCTTTGCCTTCCAGATTTACGGTGTCAATACCGATGTGAAGCAGCATTGATAAACCGCTGTCTGTCAAAAATCCAATGGCATGCTTTGTATCAAATACGAAAATAACCTGTCCGTCTTCCGGTGCTACAATGGTTGCTGAGGTCGGAGTCACCACTGCTCCGTCACCCATCATTCTTCCGGCAAAAGCGTCATCCGGTGCAGTTGCCAGATCTGCCGCGATACCTGTGATCGGGCTTGATACGATAATGGTTTCTTTTACAACTTCTTTTGACTTCTGTGTCTCTGCGGCTGTCTCTGTCTGAGCTGCATCTGCTGATTCAGAAGCTGTCTCATCTGTGTTAATCTCCTCATTCGGAGCTTTCTCCAGATAATCCTCAAAATTGGATTTGATCACCGTTACTTTTGGTCCGTAAATGATCTGAACACCATTTCCTTTGTGAACCACACCGGAAGCTCCGGTTGCTTTCAGGATCGCATCATTGACTAACTCCGGTTTAAATACGGTACAACGAAGTCTGGTTGCACAGCAGTCGACATCAGAAATATTTTTCTTGCCGCCAAGTCCCTGCAGGATTCCCTCAGATACAGGATCATCCCCTGCTGCGCCGTTTTCGCCTTCTTTTCTCGCATTAACATCGGCTCTTGTATACAGTTTTACTTCTTCTGTATCGTCACGACCAGGTGTTTTCAGGTTTAATTTTTTGATCAGGAAGCTGAACAGGAAGTAGTATACAATGAAGTAAATCACACCGATGATCACTACCCAAACCCAGCTTGTTTTCTTGTTGCCCTGTAAAATACCAAACAGGAACAGATCGATAAATCCGCCGGAGAATGTCATTCCTACACCAACGTTACAAATATGCATCAGCATGTATGCCAGACCTGCAAATACGCAGTGGATACCATACAGCAGTGGTGCTACAAACAGGAAAGTGAACTCTAACGGCTCTGTGATACCTGTCAACATGGAAGTCAGTGCTGCGGAGAGTAACAGACCACCGACAGCTTTTCTTTTTTCCGGTTTTGCGGTGCGGTACATCGCAAGTGCTGCTCCCGGCAGACCAAAGATCATCAGCGGGAATTTACCGGACATAAATCTGGTTGCGGACACTGCAAAGTGATCCACAGTCGGATCAGATAACTGTGCAAAGAAAATGTTCTGTGCGCCTTCGATGAGTTTTCCACCGACTTCCAGTGTTCCGCCCACGCCTGTCTGCCAGAACGGCAGGTAAAATACGTGATGCAGACCAAATGGAAGCAGTAAACGCTCAAGGAAACCGTACACCCATGTACCTGCGTAACCGGATTTCAGTACGAGGTCACCAAGTGCGTAGATACCGGACTGGATCACCGGCCATACAAAGAACATCAGGATTCCGACACCAACAAATACGATACCGGAAATGATCGGTACAAAACGGGTACCTCCAAAGAAGGATAACACCTGCGGAAGTTCAATTTTGTAAAAACGATTGTGCAGTGCAGCAACACCAAGTCCAACAATGATACCACCAAATACACCCATCTGTAAGGATGTGATACCACATACATCGGTTACAGAACCGGACAGCATTGTCTCAGCGCCGCCCTTGATGTTGATCAGTGCTCCGATAGAAGCATGCATAATGAAAAATGCGATAACTGCTGCCAGAGCCGCTACTTCTTTTTCCTTCTTTGCCATACCAATCGCTACACCCATGGCAAATATGATCGGCAGATTCGTAAAAATAATGTTACCTGCGGCATTCATAACCTGCAAAATCTGATTCAGTACAGTTCCCGGTCCCATAACACCAAGCAGACCGTAAGTTTCCAGCATCGTTTCATTTGTAAAAGATCCACCGATTCCAAGCAGCAGACCGGCTACCGGCAAAATTGCGATCGGCAGCATGAAGGATCGTCCAACCCTCTGCAAAATTCCAAAAATTTTGTCTTTCATAGTTCTCCTCACTCTTTCTCCAATATTCTTCTCGACTGAGATAGGCATTATTTGTTATAGTGTACCCATTTTTTGAATTCACATAGCTGGCAGTTTTCTTCTTTCGTCTCTATTTTCCCGGGCAACAAAAAAAGGCACTAACCCTACATAAATATCAAAAAATATCTATGCACGGTTAATGCCTGCGTAATCAGTAACACACCATGTATGATTTATTTATATCACATTGACAAATTAATGTCAATCTAATATAACTATTCTTTTTGCTTCTTTTTTCATACAAAGCATTTTCTCTAAGTTGTGTCTGCTTTTATCAGTTTTTGACTTTGTTATTCTTCCTCATCGTCTTCCAGCCGCCGGTTCAACACTGCTGCAATGATTTCCAATACGATTGCCAAGCCGATCACACATCCCACAGCAGCTTTCCCGGAACCGCCGGTGATTGTCTGCACAATACCTCCGATTTTTGGAATGGAACGCACCATCTTGCCCATATACTGATTGTACGTCACGGGATTCATATCATTTTCTTCGTTAGCATCGCCTTTTGTGATAAATTCACCCATGGCAGAACTGTTTGAAACCACACGATGTGTAATGATCGAACCATCCGCATCCGATCCGTAAAATGCGATCACATCTCCTTCAACGATTTCCTTTGGTTCCACATATTTGATATATACCAGGCTTCCTACCGGAATTGCCGGTTCCATACTGCCACTGACTACCGTATAGAGCTGATAGCCCATGGCTTTTGGAACTGTCAGCGGAATACATGCTGCGACTACTATGATTAGCAAAATCGTTCCTATTACGCTGCATATCATTGCAATAGGATTTTTTTTCTTTCGTGTTTCTTTACTCACCCTTCATTCTCCTCTGATTTTAGATTATTCGCACTTTTTATTTTTCTGCATTCATTATAACTGATTTCTGCCGTATTTACTACTTCAAATTGTACCCAAAAACTCCCCGGAGTTTTCACTCTGGGGAGCCTCATTTTATGCCATCAATAATGATTTACATATTTTTATTTTGTTTCTTTGTTGCGGCGTTTCAGCGCTACTAAAAGTGCCACAATTGCTGCTGCAGCTGCCACAATGATCGCAATACTGAAATTCATTGTTTTCACAGATTCTGACTTTTCTGCATCAATATTTCCGGTAGGTGTATCTTCATCATCCAGATCTACCAGTCCCTGCGGTGTCTGCTCGTCCGTATTCTCTACGGTATCATCCTGATCTGCATCCCGGCCGCCATTGGCATCTGTAGTTCCGCCCGGTGTCGTTGTTTCATTTGCATTTCCACCTGTCACGTTGGTGCCACCGGTCGTTGTTCCATTTGCATTTCCACCTGCCGCATTGGTGCCACCGGTCGTTGTTCCACCTGCTACGGTACCTGCCGGAACCGTCACTGTATTGTAAACAGTATTTCCCGGTACAACGGTTGTAATCGTTGTGGTTGTCTCTACCACTCGATTGGTCTCACCCGGTGCGTAAGTAAAGGTAAACACATTGTCTGCTTCATTTTCACTCAGGGTTTTGGTCAGTGCCAATGCCTGTGGAACAAAATTTTCGATATAACGATAAGCAACGACTGGTTTGTCACCGACATTTCCATAAAAGGTCTGGCTTTCTGCCAGTGTGTTGCCATCTTCATCCTGATACTGAACCGTATAGGCTACCTGATTGCCTTTGATGCCGTATGCTACGACATAATCTGCATCACCGTCCACGTTAAATGCCGGTGCCGCCAGAGCTTCTGCATTGTCACGACCGCTGAGACGGATACCTTTTACATAATATTTCTCATCTGTCACCTGAATCTGGCTCAGATCAAAAGAAACATCATCGCCTGCATTCAGATCCTGCACTTCGATCTTCTCCTGACCGCTGATGCTGCCCTTATTTCCTGCGGATAAGGTTACTTTGTAAGTATATGCATTTCCCGGCTGCGTTGCCAGCGCGGTTGTTGCCGGTGCTGCCGCGATCACAGATACACTCAGGAGAGAGATTAACATTTTTTTCCATTTGAACATATTATTTCTCTCCTTTCTTTCTGTATGCCTTTGCTTCTTTCTTCTTCTTATTCATGGAGAAAATTGCAAGGATCAGGCAGACAATTCCGCAAACCAGAGCCAGTGCACAATATCTGAGCATCAGATTCGTGTCACCTGTTTTTACCCGCTTGGTTGTCGTTACGACATTATTCTTGCCCGGAACCTTCTTCTCTACTTTGTTCTCTTTAACGGTGGTTGTTGCCTCTGTCACCTTTTCAGTTGCAAAATTCATACGGAGTTTTGCCAGTGTCAGCTGATAGCCGTTACCCTGTGTCTCGCCATCAACACCAACTGTCAGATGTACCATTCCGCTTTCTCCGGATGCCAGTCTGCCAAGATAGAAGTATTCCTGTGTGGAATTATCCACCTGTTTGAGACCTTCCCCGGACTTGGAATTGCCCTCACCACCAACGGTTGTACTGTCGTATAACACGTTTTCTGTATTGTCGGCTCCCACATAAGTCAGACGATAAGTATATCCGCCGCCTTCTGCTGTCGCCTGTGCATCTTCCAGCGTCTGAATGACTTCGTTGGTCATATACCAGTCTGTCTTGCCACTGTCAGAATTGGTTACCTGTACTTTCAGCTCGATGCTGTCACCCGGCTGGATGTTTGCCATCCCGTCGGTCACATCGGAATCCTGAAAATTACTGTTCATCTTGCTGCCGTCAAAAGTTACATTCCATCCGTCAGCACCCTGATAATCTTTTGCAAATGCAGTTGTCGCTGCCCCTACTGTCATAACAAGTGTCAGCACCAGGCACAAAATTTTCTTTTTCATTCTTCTGTACCTCCTTACTGCAGACTGATCGCGGTCTCATCCTCTGACACGTTCACATCCACACCCCAGGCACTCTTGATCGCATCTTTTGCGTTGTGTGTCTGAACTGCATCAACCTCCGCATCCACATGGAATGTATAACCGTCATATTTGTAACTATAAGTAATTGTGTTATCTTTCACTGTCTTTGTCACTTCAGAAGCAATACTCTGATTGATGCGAAGTGTATCAGACAATGCCGGTGTGGATTCTCCGACACCTACTGCTTTTGTGTAATACAGAACTGTCCGCTCCGGTGTGGACTGATCTTCTGCGATCGCCCATCCGTTATCGGTCAGATAATTTAATTCGATCAAATCCGGAGAAAGTGTTGTATTTTTGTTTCCATCAGCATCCTGCCAGCTTTTTGTAATGATCACACGTACAAATGTGTCGATATTTCCGCTGTTTGTTACGCCAATCGCTTCCTCATATTTCTTGCCCGGTGTGAATTTTTCATCTTCGCCAAGCATCTTGCTTAATAAAGTACCTTCTGTGGAACCTTCCCATTTATCTGGCTCTGCATAATCTCTGCTGCTGACAACATCTCCGTTCTCTGTCAGAGATACGCCGATACTCTGCATATTCATCTGTACGGAATAGTTCTCACTGTAATAGGTCAGTGCTGCTCTCGCACTTCCCACACCGCTCCCAACCAGAAGCACTGCGGCTGCCGCCAGAAGCAGGACTGTTACTTTCGGAAATGATTTCTTTTTCTTCTTCATCCTCATTTACCTCCTACTCCTGTGTATTGCTACTGTCTGTCACAACGTTGTCCCAGTCAGCGTATGCGTTTCCATCTTCATCATAAAGAATCGGTGTACATTCCTGAATAACTACTACGTTAAACTCCTCCGGTTTCTGATCCCCGGACGGGAATTTATAAGTAATATTCAATTCCTTCTCCGTGGTCTGTCCTGCCTGAAGAACATCATTGTAATACCAGTATCCGTCACCGCCGTCTGTCCATCCACCGTCCGGTACATTGTAGCTTAATTCCACCGGAGCAAATGCTCTGACTCTGACAAAACAATCATAATCGCCAACATTGGAAATCGTGACATGTTTTCCGTTTTCGTCAACTTCCTCATGTGGTTTTGTCTCTGTAAATCCCATATTCATGGTGACACCGCCCTGTGCAGTTGCATATGTGGTAAAATATGCCACCGCACTTCCCACGGTCAGGGAGCCGGTTAACGCGATCGCTGCAGCTGCCAGAACCAATGGTTTTTTATGTAGCTTTCTCATTTGGCTTCCCTCCTTTACTGTGCCGGTTTTATATGGTCATACAGACCATTTTTATTTAATTTGAAGTTATTAACTATGCCGTATCCGCCGTTTGGACGACCATCGGTATCATTTTTAAAAGAAACTTCTGCTGTCGGTGCATCTGCGCTGCTGTACTCATCGTTTGCGGTAATCTTTGCCTTAACAGCATTATCGGATACCAGACTGTAAGATGCTCCGCTGTAAACCTCTGTCACCGTTACGTCTGCGCCTGCCCGCAGATGCTCGATCGTAATGGAATCAGATCCTGCGGTTTTAAAATCTAATGCCTCTACTTTTGATTCTTTCGTTCCATCCGGATTTTCAATATCAATCTGGAAAACGAATGTTGCTTTGTCACTGGATGTCACATTCTGATGTAACAGTGTTTTGTTGATCACCAGCTTACCATATCTTGCATGCTGTTCCGGTTTTAAGGTAATACCATTTTCTCCGGTCAGGTTGTAAACCCATGTATCACTGCCACCGTTTCCATAATAGTTATTCGGCAAAGCTACCAGCGACGGTGCAAATGTATACGTATAATTATCTGTTACAACTTCTTCCGGCTGAATCAGGTAAAGTCCTGTCTCAAGTCCCTCGGATTTTGTCATTCCGTTTGTAGTTGTAACGGTATCAGTTGCATTCAGATTCTTCTCTGTCACCTTCTGTGCTGCGCTTGCTGCTCTCTCTGACCATTTTGCTGCGGAACCTGCCTGATCATCGATATCCAGTGCACTGACATCCAGCCCTTCGAAATCCGGCTCAGCGGTATAAGTTCCTGATTTATCCACAGAAGCAACTTTGTATAAATCAATTGTCACGTCTGATGTCAACAGCTCTTTATAATCACTTCCAACGGAAAATTCCACGGAGCAGTCATTTCTGTCAACCTGTATCGCATCTGCCGCCCATACGCCAGGCAGAACAAATACGGAGAATGCCACTGCCAGAGCCAGGAAAATGGCACTTCCTGCTTTTACTTTTCTTTTCATCATCGCCTCGTATCCTCCTTTAAAGTCTGTGCTTTATTTCTTACGCTGTTTTCTTCCTGATACAACTTTCATAATAAGAATCAGCAGAACCGTAACTGCGATTCCAAGGATCATATACAACATGTAGTAATTCTGGATGGAATGTAACATGCTGTCTGCCACCGATCCGGTTGCTTCCTCTTCTCCATTATACGCTACGCGGGTTCCTCTTACAAGTAAACGGTGGGAATTAACACCATATGGTGTGCAGGTAAATAAAGTTACCTGATCCTTACCGTCTTCTATCTTCATTGCATCATCCAATGTCTCGTGATCATCCTTGTCTACCATCGGTAAAATCTGATCTACCTGATAAGCTAATACCTGATCTAACACATGGATGTAAAATTTATCTCCGATTTCCATCTGGTCAATATCGGTAAAAAGCTTTGCACTCGGCAATCCGCGGTGTGCTGCCAGTACGGTATGATTGCTCTCACCACCGATCGGAAGTTTTGTTCCATTCAGATGTCCGACTCCGGTCTGGAGCACGTCATCACCGGTTCCATGATAAATTGCAAGTTTGATATTGATCTTCGGAATGGACAGATACCCCATGACTCCGTCATCCCCGACATTTAACACTTTCCAGTAATCGGTACTTTTCAGATCTCCGTCATCTTCCCCAAACACATCTCCATACAGATTATTCTGTGTGATATTTGCATTAAAATCTTCTGCTTTCTGCCATTCATCGGTATAATCTTCCGGCGTCATGTTGTTTACGCTGCTCTCATAATTACTGATCAGCTGGCTTTGCCGGTAAGTATTCCACTGATTCGAAATCGTTGGATAAGCCAGGATTCCGAATCCAACCAGAAACAGCAGTCCGAAAAGAATCGGAGCTAATCTGCCTTTTTTCTTTACAGGCTTTTTTTCCAGTTCTTTTTCACTCATTCTTCAGATTCCTTTTGTTTTGCTGCTTTCTTCTGCAGTTTTTTCTCTCTGATAAATAATATAAGGATAAATACTCCGGTAATAACAATTCCTACCACTACCCAAAGTAAATAATTCGTATGTAAGCTGAGGCCACTGAGTGGTGTCTGCTCATCTGCCACTGCCTGCTCTTCGTAAGGAACTCTGTGTCCCCGAACCATCAATCTCTGCGTATTGACACCGTATGGTGTACAAGTCAGCAACGTCACCAGATCTTCGCCATCCTCTACTGCCAATGCGGATGTATCTTCCGGATCTACTACCAGGATCTGATCTACTTCGTAACAAAGGGTTTCGTCCAGCACATGGATCAGAAAATGATCTCCGATCTCCAGCTGATCCAGATCGGTAAAAAGTGATGCGCTCGGCAATCCGCGGTGTGCTGAAATAACTGCATGTGTGCTCTCGCCACCGATTGGGAGAGAACTTCCTTCCAGATGCCCTGCCGCTTTCTGTAATACTTCATCACCTGTTCCATGATAAATAGGAAGCTTGATCGCAATCTTTGGAATCTCTACAATTCCCATCATCCCGTCTCCGGCAATATTCAGACTGTCTTCATAACTGCTGTCTGTCTCTGTACTTGCATCTGCCACGGCAAATGAGTCTGGCAAAATGCTTGGAAGCAATGCATCGTTATAGGCTTCTGCTTTTTTCATCTCTGCTGCATAATCAATGTTCCCTGCCGCTTCCTTATCAGAAATAACACTTTCGTAATTGCCAATCAGCTGCTTTTGTCTGTGATTGTTCCATTGATTTGCAATGAAAGGATACAGCAATAAGGACAAACCGGCTAAAAATATAAGAATGATCACTATTTTACTGCTTTTCTTTTTCATCCGGGCTCTCCTTGTTGTTGTAAATTACTCTTTTTGTATGAATCCGGGGCGGCTGTCGCCCCGGATTCTGTTGTTTCTTCAGTAAATCTCATTTACTGACATTCACTATCATTCATTATTTGTTTGCTTTCTTGCGGCTTGTGAAGAAGAAGAAAGCTGCTGCTACCATGATTGCACAACCTGCGATTGTGAAGATTGTAGTACCGATACCACCTGTATGCGGAAGTGCAGAAAGTTTTGTATCAGTTACTTTAACAGTAATATTAGCATTCTGTCCTGCGGAAATAGTCTGATTAGGTACATCTACAACAGAATAACCCTTCGGTGCTTTTTCCTCAACGATATTGTATGTTCCTTCGTCAAGACCTTTTACTACTACAGATCCGTTTGTAGCTACTACATTTGTCACTTTTGTATTCTCAGCATCATCTGCTGTTGCTAATCTGTAAACACCTGTTTCTACCTCAACGAACTCAAGTTTTGTTCCATCAAGAGCAACACTAAATTCTGCACCTTTCAGAACATTATCTTTTTTATCAACTTTGTTGATTGTGATAGATCCTGTCTCACCTTCTACTTTAGATGGATCAGATGCTTTATTTGTTGTAGCTTCATTGGAGTATTTTCCTGTTCCTGTTACTTTTGCTGTAACATTTACTGTTACAGTTTTTCCAGCATGTGTATTCTCAGTTCCAATATAATCAGCTGCAAAATTTACTGTTACAGCTTCTGTTGACGGTAAACGCTTATCTAAAGTATAGTCTGATCCTGCGCTAAGTGTATCTTCTCCAACTTTAACTTCAATATTTGTAATTGTCATTCCAGTTGGTGTATCTGTGATTGTAAATGTTCTGTTCTTTGTTCCATCTTCATAACTTGGGAAAGTTGTTGTAATTACAAACGGAATGCTGTCACCAAGTTTTACAAACTTGTCAGAATCATCGTTCTTAAATGTTTTAACTACCTGATAATCAGAAGCTTTTGCACTGATTGTTTTCTGAGCAGGTACCATTAAATTATCGCTGTCATAATCATATGTAAAATCACCCATTACGTTGTACACAGTGGTATCACCGTTTGCAGTAATAAGATATGCGCCAATTTCCAGGTTATCAAATTCTGCTGTTCCATTAGAAACTTCCTTAGCTGCCTGATATAAATTAGCATCAGTTGCAATTTCTTTTAAGGCATTCCAGTTAATTGTTACCGGATCTTTTGTAAGATCAACCTTACCTTTTGCCCAATTTTCTACTTTCCACTCACTATTAGCTTCATCCCATGAAACCACTTTGTAAATTTTTACAGTTGTTTTTTCCTTTGTCAGACCTTCCACTGTAATCTTACCTGTAGCTGCCTGAGTAGCTGTTCCAGCTTCCGTTGCAAAAGCTGTCATACTCATTCCGAGTACCATTGCGAGTGATAAAATCACTGCGAAGAATTTTTTCATCTTTTTCATCTCGTCGTCTCCTTTTCTTTTAGGGCATTGCCCGTTTATCTTGTCCCGTTTCGGGAAGATAGTTAAATTAATTAGTTGTTGTAGCGGCGGTGAGCCGCTGAAAAGTTAAATCAGTTGTTTTTATCTTTTCAGCACCTCCCTGCATTTGTTTTTGTATAAGATCCATGCGGCTGCTCCCATGAGAAGCATTCCACCAATCATATACAAGAAGATTCCAGGTCCGCCGGTATGAGGCAGTTCATAAAGCAAATTATTTGCTACCGTAATGATGTAGGTATTATTTTGTTTTTCAATCTTTACATTTGTATTTTCTGAAACTGTAATACCATCATCATTTACTGTTACAGTAATTGGATCTGCCAGTTTGGTATAACCTGATGGTGCTTTCACCTCGGTCAATATATATGTTCCATAAGTTATATCACCCTCTAATACTAGACCGTCTTCACCAGAAATATATGTTCCATTTGTATTTGTACCAATAGTCACTTGGTTTCCATTATTGTCTAGTAGCGTAAATTCTGCACCTTTCAGATAAATATCAGATGTACCTTCCGCATGTCTTGTCTTCAGGATTTTAATTTTCTGAGTGTTCTTGGTATTTGTAATGGTATAACTATTACCAGATGTACTATACGTTACTGTGTATGTTGTTCCGCTGATGGTTGTTGTTCCATCTGGTGCTATCATACTGTATCTATGACCATTATAATTAATTGTTCCAGTGTCATCCAGCTTCAACTCACGAATACCGCCATAGTTATCTGATTCTTCTACAGTGAAAGAACCACTGTAATTTTTTCCAGGTAACAATTCAAGTATGCGTCCCGAAACTGGGTTTCCACTTTTATCAATTAACTGTACTAAAACGGTATCCTTTGGATCACTGATTCCCACCCAATTTTTGTTAACATTAATCTGTTCAACTTGAACAACTGGTTTTCTATAATTTTCTGTAACGTTGCTATCTTTCCACTTATAGGAAATCGTTGCTTGGCTGTTTGAATAGAAACCTACCTGTTTTGATGATGTTCCATTTCCAACTGCAGAATAACCATTTAAAGATGCATCTGTGTAATCATCACCTTGGTTTGTATAACCATCGTTTTGATACTTATCAAATGCAGTCTGGTTTGGCACAACATTTGTGATGGACAGATAATAATAGTAATCTTTTTTGAAAGTATAATCATTTTCAAATTTTAGTGTTGCAGTTTTACTATCTTTATCATAACTTACCGTAGCAATTTTATCACTACCTTCGTAAACCTCACCACCAATTAAAGAACCATCCGTTAATGTAAATTCACGTCCATTGCCTGCCACATCTGTGTAATTATTTGCATTTTTCCGTGCGATATTTCATGTGAAATTATATATGTCTTTTTGACTATCTTTTTATATCTTCTTAA
>ERZ1673739.1002-NODE-1002-length-34765-cov-17.770527_pt1 | contig 34765 bp, 30 predicted proteins | sample MGYA00580210_ERZ1673739 | MGnify/ENA primary metagenome ERZ1673739 (study PRJEB41218, sample SAMN15661749) | gut metagenome | host: Homo sapiens | place: Canada: London | collected 2015-08-20/2019-03-30 | study: EMG produced TPA metagenomics assembly of...
CCAGGCGGATTCGGGACTTGCCCCCGTTAGAAACGTGCGCCGCCGGGCGCACACATAAAATGCTGTAAGAACTATGATTTCTGGTTCTTACAGCATTTTTTTATAAAAGCATATTCACATAAAGCTATCATTTCTGATGTGGATGTTTCTGTTCTTACAATCTCATAGCCTACAAAACAAACGAAGCATTCTCTCAGATCAGCTTCAGATATTTCAAGCCATCCCGAATGCCGTAGTGGAACATATCAGACGTAACATAATCTGCCAGTTCTTTGATCTTCGGAGAAGCATTTCCCATGGCAACCTTTGTTGCAGCGTATTCAAACATGGCAAGATCATTGTTGCTGTCTCCAAAAACAACGGTATTCTCCCACGGAATATCAAACAGGCGGATCACAGCTGCGATCCCAACAGCCTTGTTAAAGCCCTTTGGCACCAGTTCAATGGTATTTCCCACAAACGAACTGCTGCCTTCATGGCGGATGATATCATAGTATTCTGATAAAATGGATAACGCTGCCTCCGCATCACATCCCTCCGTCATTTTTGCACTGATCTTATTGATCCGCATACAATCCTCATTTCCACGGATAGGCCTCCATTTATCGCCCAGGGATTCTGTGATCAGACTGGCATACCAGTTCACTTCATCGGTATACTCATCTTTGTCATAATACATAAAATCCGCGCCTTCCATTACCGGGATCAGTCCGTAGTTTCTGAGAACCTCCACAGAAAGCTTTGCAACCTCCGGCGTCATCTCTTTATTAAAAAGTCTCTTCCCGTCCTTCTCAATGGTGGATCCGCAGGCACTGATCATTCCCGTAAAAGGGATCTGCTCCAGATACCAGGATACAAACGCACGACTTCTTCCTGTGCAGAGCCACGCTTCATGTCCGTTATCTACCAGCGCACGGATGGCTTCTATGGCACTGTCCGGCACTCCTTTTTTCATATCACAGACTGTTCCGTCCGCATCAAAAAATACTGCTTTTCTGCTCATTTTCCTGTCCTCCGATATCACCTGTAAAATACCTTTGCCGCACGGATCAGGCTTTCTGTATCTTTCACTCCGGCTGTTTCATAAGCGGAATGCATCGCCAGCTGCGGCAGACCGATATCGACCGTATTTATGGCTGCCTGGGTATTGGAAATATTTCCCAGAGTGGAACCACCGGCAATATCAGAACGGTTCACAAATGTCTGATATGGCACATCTGCTTCTCTGCAGAGTTCCTTAAAGATTGCTGTGGAAATCCCATCGGTACAATATTTCTGATTGGCATTATATTTGATCACAATTCCACCATTCATCACCGGGCGGTTTACAGGATCTGCCTTGTCTGTATAATTCGGATGTAATGCATGTGCATTGTCCGCAGAGATCATAAAGCTCTCTGCAAGGGCCATCAGATAACTTTCCTGATCTCCGCCAAGGGCCAGATTGATACGAAACAGTACATCTTTAAGAAATGTGGATGCAGCTCCCTGCCTGGTAGTGCTTCCCACTTCTTCATTATCCAGTACACAGTGGACTGCAATGACCTTCTTCTTATCTGCCTGAAGAAAGCCTTCCATTGAAGCGAAAGCACACTGCAGATCATCTAATCTTGGACTGGAAACAAATTCATTCCTGGATCCCCAGATCGTTCCGGGCATCCGGTTATAGAGAAACAGATCATGGCCCAGGATATCCTCCGGACGGATCTCTGCCTCTTCTGCCAGCATCCGCATGAAGTTTCCTTTTTCGCCACTGCCACTGTACAATGGAAGCATATCCTTCTGGACATTATAATGATAGCCTCCGTTAATATCTCGGTTCATATGGATCGCAAGGCTCGGGATCATGACCAGATCTCTATCAATATCTACAAGCTTTTCCAGAATTTTTCCGTTTTTGTGGACGATCATGCGACCTGCCACAGAAAGGGGACGGTCAAACCAGGTAGAAAGGATCATTCCTCCGTACCGCTCCACATTCAGCTTCACATAAGCTCCGTTTACAGACATCTCCGGATTTTCTTTTATTTTAAAAGACGGGGAGTCACTGTGACTTGCAATGATATGATATCTCCTGCAATCATTGACAGGAATGGAAAATCCGATGATCGCGGAATGATTTCTCATGACAAAATATTTTCCGCCCTTTTCCAGCTCCCAGCGCTCCTCTTCCTTCAATTCTGTAAAGCCTTCCTCCAAAAAACGTCTTCTTGTTTCCTCTGCCGCCTGAAAGGCTGTAGGACTTTTACTGATAAATTCCAGCAGTTTTTCTGTTGTTTCTTCGTACATAATCTTCTCCTCTGTCGGCCCGGTAATATCCAGGCTGTTATGCTATTACCCATTATACGGCAAAACTTTTTTCAGGGCAATATCTCAGATTTCTGCACTCTTTCGTACCCACATATGCTGCACAAGCTTATCCCCAAGCTTATTTGCGAGCATAGTATAAATTGAACTAAATACATTGGCTCCAATACGGAGCAGCACTGCTGCCGGCATTCCAAACAGTCCTGATGCAATGGACAGTGCTCCAAATGTATTAAATGCAGTCTGCCACGCATAACCTGCGGAATATCCCACACCGATTCCTCCGATCATTCCAATATAGGGATACATAGATTCCGGAAGTATCAGATAAAGCACTGCAAACAAAATACATCCAACGATATTGAACATCCCCCTTTTTCCGGCTCTTCCCTTGCAGTCCTCGGTAAACGGCAAGCACACGGACATACAAGCAATTCCGGCCCACATTGCTCTTGGAAGTCCCAAAAGAGACATGATCAGCATAGCGCTGGAAACGATCAGCGTCAGTCTTAAATACCACCTGCCTCTTGCAGAATGCAGGTCAAATTCCCGGAACAGGTCCAGAAACGTCCTGCGATACGGGCGGTTTTTCTGATTCTTATAAAAAACTACCATGCAGAGAACCATTCCGGCCAAAAGCCCCTCTACACGAAGCAGATACGCCTTTCCGGTTACGTCATATCCCATCAGAAGCAGATATCCGAGAACAAATGTGGAATGGTTATACATAATTACATTATGACATCCCAGGATCATCAGTAACAGGATGCTTATCGCATTAACAAAAAATGCCGGTACCGGTGAAACCATATTGGATAATCTCGGTCCTGCGATCAGAATACAGAAAATCCCGGCAATGGACAACAATCCGTGGGACGTCCGGATTCCGAAATCCGCCTGTCTTAAAACCAGCACTGCCAGTAGTACGGTTACTCCTACAACACTGTTGTCATTGCCGGTTATCTTACTGTACAATGTCACAACCGCCACACAAAATGCCATGACAAGATACACTTTAAAATTATAGATCAGAATATGCCTTCTTTTCTCCTTTTTGTCTGTGGTATTTCTGATCAGCTGTTTTGATCCGGTTGAGCTTAACTGCAGTTCCTGATAAAATGTCATTTTCATCACTCCTTTTGTAAAACAGACATTCTCATTTCGCTTTTTTCACATGCTCATAAACGCAATCTCTTTACAATTTACGTTCAAAGATACAAACAGCCATTATACTTGGTTTATTCTGAAACGTCAAACACTTTTTCTGAAATCATGTTCACGCATTACACTCCCAGCCCCGATCAGATCACTCCGAAAATGGCCAGGAACATTTTTATTATTTTTATATTTACTGCAGCTCCGCTATCCTGGTCACTGCTACATAAATGTCCTGTATCTTATACCAGGTTGGATAATCCACCACTCCGGATGCGGGAAGTCCGAATATATTCTGGAATTTTTTTACAGATGCAGCAGTAGCCGGACCATAAATACCATCCACAGTCACTGACGGGATGGCAGGATAGGCTTTTGCTATGGCATTAAGCTGTTCCTGGATCTGCTGCACCTTTTCACCGGTAACACCGATAGTCAGGTCATATCCCGGCCAGGATGCGGGAATCCCGGAAACTGCTTCCGCCACATTGATATACATATCGTTTCCATAAAAGCTCCGCAGGATCTCAATGGCGGAATATCCCTGATCTCCCAGAGCTTTGCTTCCCCACTGGGTCATCCATCCCCGGTTCCTGCACTGCACCTGGTGTCCGTCACAGTACTGGGTCAGGATCGGCTGACGTACATCCGGTCTGGAAAGGTAGTTTTCAAAAAGTTCATCCACGATCCGGTCTATACTCTCAAAAATATTCCTGCCATGGATCCATTTGTGGTCGTATGCTGTGGAGGATGTAATGGTGAAATCATAACCCTTATTCCGGTACCACTCTGTATAAACTCTGTTCAGAGTAAACGACATGATTGCCAGAACATTGGCACGTATCGTGTCCTCCGGCCAAGTTGCGTAGATCTCACTGCTGGCCACGTTTTTGATATAATCCTTATATCTTACATAATAATCCTGTGCAGAGGTATCCCCTATTGGCCCGTCGTGGACTACGATATACTCCGGGATCACCACTTTGTTTAATACGATCTCTCCGGTTTCATTTATCGGCTTGATCTCTGCTTCCGGATTTTTGGGAGGATATTCCCCAAAAAGCGTATGGGGTCCGATGACGATCCGCTGATAGTCCTCTCCACTACCCTGCTGTCTGCTAAGGGATGCTCCCTGCCTGGCAATGGAATGGGGAAGAACTTCTGTCCCGGCAACTTCTTTTGGTGTAAAACCCTCTGCACTGATCCGAACTGTATATTCTGCATAAGGCTGCTGCTCCACCGGTTTCATGCTGTATTCCAGTGGAGGAGCTGCCAGCTCCAGCATGGGCGTTTTTCCGGAGGAATCCGTACGGATTTCTTCGATCACATTATCCGGGACTCCTGTGTACGAGATCCGCACTGTAGCATTTTCCACAGGACGGTTACTGGCACTGTCCAGCACCGTCACCTGCAGCTGTCCCTGATCCGGCATATCCTGCTGCATGGAAATATAAGAATAATTTTTCATAAACAGAGGCTCCTTTTTGTGCCTGAATGCACACTGGTTCTCTGCTAGTATATGTACAGAATCTCAAAATGCCATATCTCCTACTGTGCTTCCTCCCAGTAATCTTCCGCATCCTGGATATCATCAAACTCATCTGCATGATCATAATAAAAATCTTCCGGATCATCATAATCCTGCACATCGTACATATCTTTTCTGTCATTATTCCTGCTGGTATTTCCACGGTAAGTTTTTTTCCCGGATGTTGTGGATGAAACAAATTCCACTACACTGCTGACCCGTCCGTTTCTGCAGACTGCCATGAATTTTTTTGCTCCATTGCTGTTATACCACATATATCTGTACTGAATGTCCTGTGTTCTTTTTCCCGGTGTGTCCCGCCAGTAATGTTCTGTTCTTTTCTCTTTTGCCCTTCCCAGAAGCGTAATGTTTATGTATTTTTCTTTCATTCCCTTATATGGCTCATCCTCCTTTCGCATTCTTTCTTCCTCTTCTTTTTCCTTCTGTGCCATATATTTTTTGTATTGTTCTTCTGTATCTTTCTGGGCCTTCCTCATTTCTTCTATATATTTGCTACTGTACTCATCTCCCTTTGGAACATACCATATAAGCTTATACAGTTCCTCAATTCCTTCTCCATTCTGAACAGCATCGCAAAACTTTGCATATTGGATAATATATTCTACATCCTCATAATATCCCGGAAGTTTTTCCAGCAGCTCTATCGCCTCATCATATTTGCCTGCATCCATGCATTCTTCCGCTTTTTCATAACATTCCCTGTTCTGTTTTTCCTTAAATTCCTCATTTTTAATCTGGATTGCCTCTTCTGCCTTTGTAGCCAGAAAAGGAACTGCTATAACAACTGCTATCAATGCCGCCAGTATTAAAATATCCTTTTTCAAATTTACATATCCCCCCTTTACTCTGATGCCTTTATTATATAATAAATATCTGCACAAAAAAAGTGCTGTATCATCTCCTCACAGATCATACAGCACTTGATAGTTATTGTTCACTCCGTTCTCAGTAACACTTGATATTTACCTTCTTCCGCCAGATATCAGAATATCTTCAGAATATCATTATACATAACGATAACCATCAACGCCATCAAAAGCATCAGCCCTGCAAAATGGATCATGCCTTCTACCTGACGGTTTACCGGTTTTCTCCGAATCGCTTCTGCCACCAGAAATACCAACCTTCCTCCATCCAGTGCAGGAAGAGGAAGAAGGTTCATCACTCCCAGGTTTGCAGAAAGAAGAACTGCCATATTCAACAAATTCATCCAGATCATCAGCGTTCCCTCACTCTTGGACTGTTCGTAAGTGTCGCCAATGGCATCCGCAATACCCACAGGACCACTTAAGTCTTTCATTCCAAGGTGACCGGTCACAAGCTCTTTCAGGCTTAAGATCGTAGTACGGATCATGTATTTCACTTCCACAGCACCATATTTCAGAACATTAAAGCCGGAAGTTTTTTCACTGTATGTGTTATATCCGAAACCGGAAACCGGTGTTCTGTATTCCCTTGGTGTTATCTCTGCCTCATATTCCAGTCCGTTACGCTCATAGGTGATCGTCACAGGTTTCTTGGATAACGGATGCTCCTCGATGTATTTTTCATATGCATTTCCATCCGGAACCTCCACACCGTTGATCTTCGTGATCACATCGCCGGCTTCCAGACCTGCCTCTTCCAGTGGCATTCCCTTGATCAGTGATTCCACTGTCATGGAATTTACATCGGAACGGTTAAAGCCAAGAAGATACCGCACATTTACATCTGGTTTATAGGAAATCTCCTGTTCCTTTCCATCACGTTTTACTTTCAGACGGATGGTATCTCCCTCTTTCAGTTCGTTGAGATACGAATATACATAAAGATCTTTCCCCAGATCAATATGATAGCCCTGATATTCCGTGATCACATCACCCTTTTTCAATCCTGCCTTTTCCGCAGCAGAATTTTGGGTTACTTCTAATACGGTTGCCGGATCATAGCCCATACAGCCTACAATGATCACAGACAAAACAAATGCCAGCAGAAAATTAAATATCGGACCTGCAGCAACCACTGCGATCCTGCCCCACACAGGAGCCGAATTAAAGGTTCCCGGACTGTCATCTTCCGCATCCTCTCCGGCCATGGCGCAGGAACCTCCAAGAGGAAACAGTTTCACGGAATAACGTGTGCCGCCCTTTACCGTACTTATGATCCTGGGTCCCATACCAAGAGAAAATTCCAATACCTCGATATGGTTCTTTTTTGCCAGAAGAAAATGTCCCAGCTCATGGATCAGTATCACAACACTGAAAATAATTACAGCAATCACAAATTTCAATTTACCACCTGCTTTCGATCCACTGATAAGTATCCTGCTCTACAGAAAGGATCTCATCCAGATCCGGATGTGCGATTTTTTTATGTCTTTCCATAGACTGTGCAATAATCTCATAAATATCCAGAAAGCCGATCTTTTCCTCCAGGAATTTCTTTACTGCAAGCTCATTGGCTGCATTAAAGACAGTCGGCATACTTCCGCCCTCCCGGGATGCCTGGATCGCCATAGGAAGTCCCCGGAATGTCTCCATATCCGGAACCTCAAATGTGATCTCATGAAGCTTCGTGAAATCAAGGCGGTCTCCGTCCAGATATCGTCTGTGCGGATAGTACAGAGCGTACTGGATCGGAAGTCTCATATCCGGAGTTCCAAGCTGTGCCATGATCGCACCATCCTTAAACTCCACCATGGAATGGATGATACTCTGCGGCTGCACCACCACCTGAATATGATCCAGATCCATGTCAAACAGCCATTTGGCTTCCATAACTTCCAGCCCTTTGTTTACCAAGGTTGCGGAATCTACGGTGATCTTTCGTCCCATTACCCAGTTTGGATGCTTCAGAGTATCTGCAACAGTGACCCTTCGCAGCTCTTCTGTGGTACGTCCGCGGAAGGGACCACCGGATGCCGTGATCAGAAGCTTGTGGATCTCTTTGTTTTCTTCTCCGTGGATAGCCTGGAAAATAGCGCTGTGTTCACTGTCTACCGGAAGGATAGATACGCCATATTTCTTTGCCATGGGCATGATCAGATGACCGGCTGTGACAAGGGTTTCCTTATTTGCCAGGGCAATGTCCTTTCCGGCACGGATTCCCTCCATAGTAGGACGGATCCCGATCATTCCCACGATCGCAGTGACAAGAATTTCTGATTCCAGCATGGACGCAAGTTCCAGAAGTCCCTCCATTCCGCTGACTACCTTTGTATCTGTGTCCGCAATACGCGTTTTCAGATCCCGGGCTGCTTCTTCATCCCAGACTGCTGCCAGAAGCGGATGAAACTCACGGATCTGCTCTTCCAGCTTCTCCACACTTTTGCCTGCACTGACTGCAACAACCCGAAGGTCTTCGTTTTTTCTTGCCACATCCAGTGTCTGGGTCCCGATGGAGCCGGTAGAACCTAAGATTGCAATATTCTTCATTTTAATGTCTCCTAAATTCCAAGAATCATTTTTGCAAGATAGTAAATAACAGGGGCTGTGATGATCACACTGTCAAAACGGTCCAGGATTCCTCCATGGCCCGGGATCAGCTTTCCATAGTCCTTGATGTTCTGGTTTCTTTTGATCGCAGATGCAGCCAGATCACCCACCATGGAGATCAGAGCTCCAACTGCGCAGATCAAGGCATACTCTGCCATTTTTCCCTGTGTAGCCGCTGCATAGATCACTCCAAGAAGTGCCGCTCCCGCAACGCCTCCTACAGCTCCCTCGATGGATTTCTTCGGGCTTAAAACCGGCGCCATTTTATGCTTTCCGATAAGCATTCCCACACAGTAAGCACAGGTGTCACATCCCCAGGAGCACAGGAATATCAGCCATACCAGGAATTTTCCGTCCGGAAGGCTTCTGGTAAGATAGATAAAGGAAAGCATCACAGCAACATATACAACTCCAAAAAATGCTGCCATCACCTGTTCTGCATGGTATTTCGGATAACCGAATACATAAACAAACAGGATCAGGATCATACTGATGATGATCGCCATTGTTCCGTAATTTCCAAAATCAGCTTTCATGGCAATATAATAAAGCACTGCTCCAAGATATCCTACAAGTTCCAGCACAGTAACATGCTCATCGCTTACCTTCATTACCTTGTAAAGCTCTCTCATTCCGATCAGTGAAACAGCCAGAAGTGTAAAAAATAAGATCCAGCTTCCGGAAATGATAGTTGCCAGGGCAATAATGACAAGGACGATACCACTTATCAGTCTTGTCTTAAACATGATCTACTCCTCCTTGACGCCACCGTAGCGTCTGTCTCTCTGATTGTATTTCTCGATGGCTTTGATCAGCTCTTCTTTATTGAAATCCGGCCATGCAACCGGTGTAAAATAAAACTCGGAATAGGCAAGCTGCCAAAGCAGGAAATTGGAAAGCCGCTGCTCACCGCTTGTGCGGATCAAAAGATCCGGATCCGGTACACCTGCAGTATCCAGATAGCTCTCAATCGTATCTTCTGTAATGCCATCCGGCTCAACTTTTCCGTCTTTTACATCCTGTGCCATCTTCTGCATTCCACGGCGGATCTCATCACGGCTTCCGTAATTTAATGCCAGCTGAAAATAAATACCGTCAAAATCTTTGGAATATTCCTCCAGTTCCCGGACACTCTGCTGGATATCCGGTGCAAAGGCAGTAACATCTCCGATGACTTTCATCTTCATATTATTTTTCTTGGAAATCTTGATACATTTCTTAAGATAACCGCGGAACAGTTTCATCAGTGCTTCCACTTCTTCTCTGGAGCGTTTCCAGTTTTCTGTGGAAAAAGCGTAAACCGTAAGATATTTCACCCCAAGGTCTTTGATATCATAACAAATGTTTTCAAGATTGGCGCATCCCTTTACATGTCCGTAGGTTCTCGGCATTCCTCGTTCCTTTGCCCAACGTCCGTTTCCGTCCAGAATGATCGCGATATGATTTGGTACGTTCATAAATCTCCTCCATACAGAAAGAGAGCTTCTTCAAAGAAGCCCTCTCTATCCTCGTATTTCTTACAATTATACAGTCAGAATCTCTTTAGACTTGTTCTCGATCGCCTTGTCAACTTCCTTGATGTACTTATCTGTAAGTTTCTGGATCTGATCCTCAAGCTCTTTGATCTCATCCTCAGAAACATCCTGTTTTGCAAGTTTCTTAAATGCATCGTTGGCATCACGACGGATATTTCTTACTGCAACCTTGGCACCCTCGCCTTTTTTCTTAACGTCCTTCACCAGCTCTTTACGACGCTCCTCGGTAAGCTCCGGGAAAACAAGACGGATCATTTTTCCATCGTTGCTCGGGTTTAATCCCAGATCAGAGCAAAGGATCGCTTTCTCGATTGCTTTGATCATGCTGGATTCCCACGGCTGGATCTGGATCATACGTGCCTCCGGTACAGAAATGTTTGCAACCTGCTGGAGCGGAGTCGGTGCTCCATAATAATCTACGGTAAGTTTGTCAAGAATATGCGGGTTTGCACGGCCGGCTCTGATGGTTGTCAGCTCACTCTCCAAAGCATTCAGTGTTTTTCCCATTTTTGTTTCGTATACCTGAATTCTCTCATCCATTTCACATATCTCCCTGTATGGTTTTTTTTATTATTCCCTTTTGATCACACGGTTACCTTTGTTCCGGAGAACTTGCCATGTACGGTATTGACGATGCTGTCCTTTTCATCAAGACCGAATACCAGCATCGGCATCTTCTGCTCCATACACATGATGGAAGCGGTAAGATCCATAGCTGCCAGCTTCTTTGCAACTACTTCATCGATGGAAATCTCATCATACTTCTTGGCATCCGGATTTACCTTCGGATCACTGTCATAGATTCCGTCAACAGCCTTGGCAAGAAGAATGGCATCTGCGCCGATCTCAACAGCACGAAGTACAGTAGCTGTATCTGTAGAGAAATACGGATGGCCGGTACCACCTGCAAAGAATACAACCTTTCCTTCTGCGAAGCTCTCTTCTACAGCATCCTTGGAATAAAGTGTGGTAAATGCACCACATACAAACGGGGTAAACACCTCTGTCTTAAGTCCCACATATCTGCAGATGTCAGACACATAGATACAGTTCATGATAGTAGCAAGCATGCCGATCTGATCCGCCTTGCTTCTGTCCATGGCTCCGCTGGTACGTCCTCTCCAGAAGTTTCCACCTCCGATCACGATACCAACCTGAAGTCCTTCATCCACGATCGTCTTGATCTGTTTGGCAACCTCTGTAACAGTTGCTTCATCAAAGCCTCTCTTCTGCTCTCCTGCAAGAGCCTCTCCGCTTAATTTCAGTAACACTCTTTTCATATGTTTATTCTCCTTTACCATACGCCGGATACAACTTCATTGCCGTCATTGTCAAAAGTTGTGGATACCGTAAACGTATCATAATAATAATAACCTGTCTTACCGGACTCCGGTTCGTCCTCATAATCACTGCCATTTGGGCTGCCGCATGCATTCTCAAGCTCAGACATGGACTGACCGATATATCTTGCTGCTACAGATGCCGGATCATCCTCGCCGGATGGTGCTTCCGTAGGATCCGGTGCATCGGAAGAATCAGAGGAAGCTGGTGCAGATGTTGGATCCGGTGTGGATGTGGAGTCCGAACTGCCGGACGAACTGCTGTCTGTACTGTCTCCATTATCATCAGAACTCTCCGGAGTCGGAGTCACAGCCGTACTGTCTGAAGAATCTGTACTGTCACTGTCACTTTCACTGTCATCCTCAATGCCAAGCCTTGCCTTTACATCCTTCAGGGTAGACACCTCCTTGGTGCTTCCGCTCGCCAGATATGTAGCATATGGAATTCCGTCTTCACCCTCACCATCCATGCACAGGCTCAGCTGTGAGATCGTCGGAAGCGGCAGCTGGCGGAAGAAACATTCATTCTGCTCTTCGTCAGTAAATGTGATCTTTACATCAAAGCTTGTTGCTGTATCTCCGTTATCGTCCTTCTGACTCTTCTCCATATAATAAACAGCCTTGTCGTTGGAAGCCAGTGTGAATTTACCATTTACAAGATCGCTTCCCCAGGTCTCATCACTGTCATCGCCATCATCTCTGGTAGGACGGACATAAATTGCAGAAATCGTGGAGTTCATCTTATTGGTAAATACAATACTGGTAGTGGTCTCACTCTTGGTTCCCATTACGTTCTTGATATTTGCTGTTTCATCCGTAGAGGTCTGCATCTCCACCACATCCGTTTTCGCAGCTTCCGTTACCGTCGGGGTTGCCGTTGCCTCCACCTTCTGCTCCGGTGCCACAGAGTTCTTCTTTCCGCAACCGGCTGCAAGCATGCTCGCTGCAAGAATTCCGGCAAGAATCAAATAACGTTTTTTCATTATATCTCCTCCATATAAAATGCTCCTATTCGCTGTCAGGTTTTCCTTTTCTATTATTACAGAGTATCACTTTCTTGTCAACCTGACCGTTCTGAATTTCACAGAATCTTTAGATATTTTAAACTATGTCAAAAATTGGAACAGCTGAGGTCAGAACCCGTTTTCCCTTCGCTGTCTGCGCATATCACGGCGCATTTTCGCAGCTTCATTCCGGGCTTTTTCCGCTTCTGTGGTAATGATCAGTTCCGGCACCTGGATCGGTTTCTGGTCTTCATCTACAGCCACCATCACAAAAAATGCCCGGTTTACAGTATGACGCATGCCATCCGGCTGTTCCACATACGTATCGATCTCGACCTCCATGGAAGTTCTTCCCACATAAGTCACATATCCCTTAAGTACTACGATCTCTCCCTCATAGATCGCATGCTTGAACTGAAGATTGTCCACTGCCGCAGTTACCACCCGATATGTCTCCGCATGACGCATGGCTACCACTCCGGCAACCTCATCCAGCCACTGCATCAGCGCTCCGCCAAAAAGTCTTCCGCCTCCGTTCAGATGCTGCTGCATGATCAGATGAACCTGCTCCGTCATCGATGCTTCTACCGTTTTTTTACGTCTTTCCTGTACCTCTGTCATTTCTCATTCCCCGCATTTTATCATACTTTTACTTTTTCAGTTGAAACCAGCCGATCAATAAAGATTTTTTACTTTAAAGTCTCGCTCCGCTTCTCTTCTCTGATCCTTCTTCGCAATATCCTGGCGCTTGTCATAAAGCTTTTTACCACGTGCCATGCCAATCTCTATTTTTACCAGGCTGTCCTTGAAATAAACCTTCAGTGGTACCAAAGTCAGTCCTTTTTCCTTTAATTTAGCTTCGATCTTATTGATCTCGTAGCGATGCAGCAAAAGCTTACGCACACGAAGAGGATCTTTGTTAAAAATGTTTCCTTTCTCATAAGGAGTGATATGCATTCCATATACATAAACTTCTCCGTTTTCCACACGGACAAAGGCCTCCTTGATGCTGCATTTACCGGAACGTAAGGATTTCACCTCGGTTCCTGCAAGTGCGATCCCGGCCTCATAGGTATCCTCGATAAAATAATCATGAAAAGCCTTTTTATTATTTGCGATCAGTTTCATTCCTGTTTTTTTTGCCATTTCGCGCTCCCTCAGTCTTCCTCAGCCAGGACAAAATCCACGGTTTTCAGCATTTTATCCGCATCTGCCACACGGACACGGACCTTCTGCCCAAGACGGAAGATCTTTCCTGTCATGTCGCCCCGCAGTTCATATGCATCCTGGTCAAATACATAATAGTCATCTCGTAATGTATTGATATGGATCAGTCCTTCTACGGTATTCGGAAGCTCCACATAAAGTCCCCATCCTGTAACGCCGGAGATGATCCCCTCATACTCCTCTCCGAGATGATAGGACATATACTCTGCTTTCTTCAGCTTATCGGATTCTCTTTCCGCTTCGTCTGCACGCCGTTCGCACACACTGGACTGGCGTGCTACTTCATCCAGGATCTCCTTGTAATGCTCGGTACGTCCTTCCCTTACCAGTCTGCCTCTCAGACGGTCATGGATGATCCTGTGGATCTGAAGATCCGGATATCTTCGGATTGGAGAAGTAAAGTGGCAGTAATACTTCGCTGCAAGTCCGAAATGTCCGCTGCATTCCGTAGTATATTTTGCCTGTTTCATGGTACGCAAGGTCAGGCGGCTGATCTGTGCCTCATTGGGCATTCCCTCAATACTTTCCAGGATCTCCTGGATCTCACCAGGCGTGATCTCCTGTCCGGATTTCTGTATGTTGACTCCTTCATTATGAAGAAGCATCAGAAGACTTTCAATCTTTTCCGGATCCGGATTTTCATGCGTTCTGTATACAAAGGGATAATCTCCGGTGCAGTATTCCTGTGCCACGGTTTCATTGGCAAGAAGCATAAAATCTTCAATGATCCTGGTTGCCACATTGGCTTCATAAGGCTGCACATCAATAGCTCTTCCTGCCGCATTCAGGATGATCTTACTTTCCGGAAAATCAAAATCAATGGAACCTCTTGTATGACGGCGGCTGCGCAGGATCCCGGAAAGCTCTTTCATCAAGAAAAACATGGGGATCAGAGCTTCATAGCGTTTCTTCGCCACCTCATCAGTATCTTCCAGAATATTTTTCACATCTGTGTAACACATACGTTCATCTACACGGATCACGGTTTCTGCGATCTTATGGGAAATCACCTTTCCTTTTTCATTAACATCCATCAGACAGCTTAAGGTCAGACGGTCCTGTCCCTGGTTCAGAGAACAGATACCGTTGGAAAGCCGCTCCGGGAGCATGGGAATGACACGGTCTGCAAGATAGACGGAGGTTCCGCGCTTCAGTGCCTCTCTGTCAAGGGCACTGCCGCCCTGAACATAGTTGCTCACGTCTGCGATGTGCACACCCAGATGGTAGATTCCATCCTCCTTTGTCAGGGAAATGGCATCATCCAGGTCCTTTGCATCCTCACCGTCAATGGTAACTGTAACAAGATTTCTGAGATCCAGTCTTCCATCTAGATCCGCTTCCTGTACATGATCCGGCACACGGTCAGCCTGACGAAGTACTTTGTCAGGAAATACACTTGGTATGTTAAAGCTCTTCACAATAGCAAGGATATCTGTTCCAGGTGAACGTAAGTTTCCCAACACCTCCGTAATCTTTCCTTCCGGCTTCCGGTTTCTGGAGCCGTAATCTGTGATTTCTGCAACTACCTTGTCTCCGTCCTTTGCTCCCATGGAGTTTTTTCTGGAAATAAAGATATCTTTGGAAAATTTGGGGTTATCACTGATCACAAAGCCATAATCACGGCTGCTCTGGTATGTTCCCACGATCGAAGGCATTCCCCTTTCCAGAACCTTCAGCACAACGCCTTCCTGACGTTTTCCCTCTTTATGTCCGTTCCGTACAAGAATCTGCACCTTATCCTGATGCATGGCGCTTCCCGTGTCATTTTCCGGAATAAAAATATCCTGTTCCTGATCCTCCACTTCCACAAAGCCAAAGCCCTTGTAATGGCCAATAAAAGTTCCCTCCATGAGGGTTCCGTCCTTCTCGGAGAAACGATATTCCTCATGATTCTTCTCTCTGCGTTCTCTTCCCTTACGGCCACGCTCCGGCTTTTCTGCCTTCAGAGCTTCTTTATTCTTTCGTCTGTCTCTGCGCTTGCCGGAAACCTTGCTGTATCTTCCTTTATTATCTACTTCAGCCTTGCCCTGGGCGCAAAGCTCGTCCAGCACGTCAAAAAGCTCTTTTTTCTCACTCTTATCCAGCTGAAGAAGAGATGCGATCTCACGCAGGCGCATGGGCTTATACAGCGGATCTCCCAGAAGCTCCATTATAAACTTTTTTCTTTTTTCAAAATTTTTCGATCTTTTCACATTTTCTCCTGTTTCATATTTATATTTCATTTTTACCCTGTTATCATTCCGGAGGAAGGCTCACCCGTGCCCCTATATCAACGCAAAAACACTCCTGCTGATTAACAAAAGAAGTCCCCATCCGAGTTTCTTCTGCATGCTAACGCAGCAAGAGTGTTACCAACTTCTGTTCTGCCCCTGGCAGATCAGATAATGTTCAGTACGATTGACAGTACAAAGAAAATAACTCCCATGATAATGGTACCTCTTACAAGACCACCTTCCATGGAACGGCCCTTATTCTTACCCCAGTAAGTATCAGCTACTCCGGCGATAGAGCCAAGGCCCTGCTGCTTGCCCTCCTGCATCAGTACGACAACAGTCAGAGCGATACAATCTATTGCATAAATTACAGTCAGAATAATCTTCAAAATGTTCACGCGGTTACACCTCCTAATCAACTAGAGGTTATTTTACCATAGCTAAACCGGGATTTCAACCATTTTCCGTTTATTTTATGCAGGGCTTTTTCTGAGATTTTTTTACAAAAGGATCTTTATATCTTCCAAGAGCTCCGAGCTGTTCGTGGATCCGCAGAAGCTGGTTATACTTGGCGTTCCGGTCCGAACGGCAGGGTGCGCCTGTTTTGATCTGTCCTGCCCCACAGGCAACTGCAAGATCTGCGATAAAGGAATCCTCTGTTTCCCCGGACCTGTGAGAGATCACTGCACGATACCCGGCATGCTGAGCCATCTCCACCGCATCCAGAGTTTCCGTGAGAGTTCCGATCTGGTTTACTTTAATAAGGATAGCATTGGCAACATCAAGTCCGATGCCACAGTGCAGCCGTTTGATATTGGTGACAAACAGATCGTCGCCTACCAGCTGGATCTTTTTCCCCAGGTGTTCCGTCAGATATTTCCAGCCTTCCCAGTCATCCTCCCAGAGACCGTCTTCAATGGAAACAATGGGAAATTTTTCCACCAATTTTTCATAATACGCTGTCATCTCACCGGCATCCCGGTAGATCTTTTCTCCTTTCATGCGGCTCTCCCCAGGGAAAAAGTACACACCCTTTTCCTCATCATAAAGCTCGCTGGAGGCTGCATCAATGGCAATGGTGATCTCTTCTCCTGGCTTATATCCTGCTTTTTCTATGGCATGAACAATCAGGGTAAGCACTTCCTCCGAATCAGAAAGATCCGGAGCAAAGCCGCCTTCATCTCCAACTGCTGTGGAGAGTCCTTTTTCCCGGAGAAGAAGCTTTAAGTGCTGGTAGACTTCCGCACACATGCGGATACCCTTTTCCAGACAGCAAGCTCCTGTTGGCATGATCATAAACTCCTGAAGATCTACCGTATTGTCCGCATGCTTTCCCCCGTTTAAAATATTCATCATCGGCACAGGGAGCTGCAGGGTATGACAGCCGCCCAGATACTGATAAAGAGGAAGCCGAAGGGCCCCGGCTGCTGCACGGGCTGCTGCCAGAGATACTGCCAGCGTGGCATTGGCTCCTGCACTGCTTTTGTTCTCCGTTCCGTCGGTTTCGATCAAAAGATGATCGATCCATGCCTGGTTCAGGGCATTCTCTCCGATAATGGCATCTGCCAGACGTGTATTGATATTTTCCACTGCTTTTTTCACACTCTGTCCCAGATATTCCTCCCGGTTTCCGTCCCGCAGCTCCACAGCCTCAAATTTACCTGTGGATGCTCCGGACGGCACCATGGCTCTTCCTGTGTATCCATTAATCCCCACAATTCCTTCACCTACCGTCACTTCCGCTTCCACTGTAGGATTCCCCCTGGAATCAAGGACCTGTCTTGCATGAACTTTTCGAACAGGCAGATAACGTAGCATAAGTTTTTCCCTCCTTGAAAATAATAATACTGTTTATGATCTCCTGCGCTTTGTGATTCTCTTCTTATGTTCATAAAGGTATCTTGTCCGAAAAGGTTTTGGTCTATACCTTTTATCTGGTTTCGATATTATCTGATTTTTTTATTGTTTTATTTTTATTGTTTTTCTTTTTAAATACATTTTTATTATTTTTAAAATTTAGTGTTGACATTTTCCATTTTATCTGTTATAGTTTAACCATCAAATAAAACAAACGGAAAACAAAAAATTAAATCAAAAAGGAGCGTGAACCCACCGAAAACATAACTTACTTCCCATAATCTAAGAAAGAGAGGTACAGTCCACCAGAAGATTTAAAGATTTTCCATCATAATTAAAACAAGGAGGTACGGACCACCGAGAACGTAAATTTTAATTCCGTATAAGTTTTAAATCTAAGAAATGAGAGGTATATTCCATTGGATAATGAAAATTAAAAGAGTCATCGGCAGAAGAAATCAATCGCTGATGACTCTTATTTTTTGCTTATTTTGACCTCTGTCTCACAGACATGATCTCATGATCTTCTGCTTTCATATCTTCTTCTTCGTGTTCATAAACATATTAATAACTCCATTTTCTCTGAGGTTCCCATGAAACAAAAACACATCTACCGTCTTATTTTTTTCTTTGTCATGGCTTTTGCTCTTGGCAGTCTTGTAGGAAAGATCTATTCTCATTTTACTTCCGACCCACGATCCCATCCGAATTCTGCCGAAAACAGCCAGACCTCTTCTGCTTCTATGACATTCCAAAATGAAAACTGGGGGCTCGGTTTTCAGGAAGAAGGCAAACGGCCCACAGGAAATGCTTCTATGGAAGAATTAAAAAAATACAATGCCTGGTATGCAGCCGATAGCGATGAGAAAAAAATCTATCTTACCTTTGACGCAGGCTATGACAATGGAAATATGCCTGCCATTCTGAATGCCTTACATAAGCATCAGGTACATGCCACATTTTTTGTTGTGGGGACTCTGATCCGTGAAAAACCGGAACTGATCCGTGAGATCGTAGATGCAGGCCATACCATAGGCAACCACACCATGACACACCCGGATATGTCCGGCATCTCCACAAAGGAAGCCTTTCAGAAGCAGCTTGAGGATGTGGAGGTTCTTTATAAGGAAGCCACCGGAAAAGAAATGACAAAATTTTATCGCCCGCCCCAGGGCATTTACAGCGTGGAAAATTTAGAGATGGCAAAAGAGATGGGATACCACACCTTTTTCTGGAGTCTGGCTTATGTGGACTGGTATCAGGATAAGCAGCCTTCGAAAGAAGAAGCTTTTGAAAAGCTTCTGGGACGGATCCATCCGGGTGCCATCGTGCTGCTGCACAGCACCTCTTCCACCAATGCTTCTATTCTGGATGATCTGCTGACAAAATGGGAAGAGATGGGATATACCTTCGGAACATTAGAAGAACTCGTAGCATCAGGATCCGCCTGAAAAAAATCGCACATGATCCATGCATCCTCAGTGCCATCAACACGGTTCTTCCCGCTTTTTGGATTTTCCAGATAAGCACACAAAAAATCTGCCCCGGGACTATGTTCTCATATGTTCCGGAGCAGATTTTTCTGTGCTATTGATTTCAGAAAGTGTTCTTCTTATTTAATTGTCTTATTTACTGGACAGCCTTGAATGCCTCATCAAGATCCTGGATGATATCATCGATATTCTCAGTTCCGATAGAAAGACGGATCGTGTTTGGCTTGATTCCCTGATCAAGAAGCTCTTCCTCTGTGCACTGGCTGTGTGTTGTAGTAGCCGGATGGATAACAAGGGATTTCACATCTGCAACGTTTGCAAGAAGTGAGAACAGCTCAAGGTTATCAATGAAATCCTTTGCCTTCTGTGCGTCTCCCTTGATCTCAAATGTAAAGATGGAACCGCCGCCGTTAGGGAAATATTTCTTATAAAGCTCCTGCTGGCTTGGATCTGTGGATACAGACGGATGATGAACCTTCTCTACCTGCGGATGATCATTCAGATACTGTACAACCTTCAGTGCGTTCTCAACATGACGCTCTACACGGAGAGACAGTGTCTCAAGTCCCTGCAGGAAGATGAAGGAGCTTACCGGTGAAATTGTTGCTCCTGTGTCACGGAGAAGGATCGCACGGATCTTTGTAACAAATGCTGCCGGTCCGCATGCTTTTGTGAAGCTTACGCCATGATAGCTTGGGTTTGGCTCTGTAAGAGATGCAAATTTGCCGGATGCCTCCCAGTCGAACTTACCACTCTCTACGATCACACCACCAATAGTAGTTCCGTGGCCACCGATGAATTTTGTTGCGGAATGAACAACGATATCTGCGCCGTACTCGATCGGTCTTACGAGGTATGGTGTTGCAAATGTATTATCTACAACAAGCGGAATTTTATGTTTGTGAGCAATTTTTGCAAGAGCCTCAATATCTACAACATCAGAATTTGGGTTTCCAAGAGTCTCAATATAAACAGCTTTTGTGTTCTCCTGGATTGCATTCTCCACTTCCTCGAGATTGAATACATCAACAAATGTTGTTGTGATTCCGTATGCCGGAAGCGTATGCTCCAGAAGGTTTGTTGTACCGCCGTAAATATTTTTGGCTGCTACAATGTGATCTCCCTGCTGTGCAAGATTCTCGATCGTGTATGTGATAGCTGCTGCACCGGATGCTACTGCAAGTGCTGCGGAGCCACCCTCAAGTGCTGCGATCCTCTTCTCGAATACGTCCTCTGTCGGGTTTGTAAGACGTCCGTAAATGTTACCGGCATCTGCAAGTCCGAAACGTGCTGCTGCATGATCGCAGTTGCGGAATACATAGGAAGATGTCTGGTAGATTGGTACTGCTCTTGCATCTGTAACCGGATCCGGCTGTTCCTGTCCTACGTGAAGCTGTAATGTCTCAAATTTGAATTTTCTCTGATCTCTTGTAATTTTGCTCATGTGTTTGTCCTCTTTTCTTTTATTCTTATATTCGGTAAAATAGTAATTTCTTATCTTATGATCATCTGCTTATCAGCGACAACAACACATTCGCTTTTCTTCGATAAACACCCTTGTTGACTTCTGTAAAACCTTCATGATTTCCTCCTGATCATCACGTTGCTCACCTTGTTTTGTGTGCTCCGTTTTTTGATGATGCAATCATATCACCCTTTTCCTAGTATGTCAATGGGGTTTATCTATTTAGGTTCTCACCTTTATTTATGACTGGCTATAGATTTTATTTATAACTCCACCGCCTACAACCTCATCTCCGTCATACATCACTACAGCCTGACCTTTTGTGATGGCTCTCTGCGGTTCATCAAATTTCACATGAAGGATGCCATCCGGTGTCTGCCATGCAGTGGCAGGCTGCTCTTTGTGACGGTAACGGATCTTGGCAGTCACTCTTTTCGGCTCAGCTAAGCTGTCCACAGAGATCAGATTTACATTGTCTGCCTCCAGTTCACTGCTGAAAAGATCTGCGTTGTCCCCGAGAACTACCGTATTGGTCTTCGGAGAGATCTCACAGACATAAAGACGGCTGGCCGCCGGAATGCCAAGGCCGCGGCGCTGGCCGATCGTGTAATGGATGATTCCCTTATGGCGTCCGATATAGTTTCCCTCTTTATCTACAAAATCACCCTCCGGTGTTTTTTTGCCTGTGTACTTCTCAATAAATTTCGCATAGTCGCCGTCCGGCACAAAGCAGATATCCTGACTGTCATGCTTTCTGGCATTGATAAAGCCATGTTTTTCGGCAATGACACGAACCTGGTCCTTCCGGAGACCTCCAAGCGGAAGCTTTACATGTGCCAGCTGTTCCTGGGTCAGCATATAGAGAACGTATGACTGATCCTTTGTATCGTCCACTGCTTTTTTCAGAAGGTAGCGGTCCCGTTTCTCATCGTACTCCACTCTTGCATAATGTCCGGTTACAATATAATCGTAGCCGATCTCCTGCATGCGGTGAAACATTTTATCAAATTTCAGATATCGGTTACAGTCGATACATGGATTAGGGGTGCAGCCGTTTTCGTAGGCATCTACAAACCTGTCCATAACCTCTGTATGGAAATCTGCGGTAAAATTAAACACGTAGTAAGGCATATCCATCTGATAGGCTACGCTTCTGGCATCCTCAACATCGTCCAGGGAACAGCAGGTCTTTTCCCTGTGGACACCGATATCTTCGTTGTTGTAAAGTTTCATGGTAGCGCCGATGCACTCGTCACTGGATTCCTTTGTCAAAAGAGCTGCCACGGAGCTGTCTACACCGCCGCTCATTGCTATGATCGCTTTTTTCATTTATATCTTAACCTTTCCTGATGATTGATGATTTCTCAGCTTTGCAGCCTGTATTCTCTTACGGTTACTGCAATTTCGCATTTATTATAATATGGCAGTTATTCTTTGTCCACGATTTTTCACCCGGAACCTTTGCTTTGCTTCTTTCCTGCAGGCTCTCTTTGGTATATAATAGAAAATATTTTTCAGAAAAGGATGTGACTATATGAAGCTTTCCCTGTTTTCCACGCTGCGAGGATATCGGAAGGAATACCTTCCCAAAGATATTTTCTCCGGCATCATCATAGCAGCTGTTTCCATCCCTATCTCCATGGGATATGCCCAGATTTCCGGGATCCCGGCGGTATACGGACTATACGGTTCTGTTCTGCCAATCCTTTTGTTTGCTCTATTTTCCACTTCAAGACAGTTTATCTTCGGAGTTGATGCGGCACCTGCTGCCATTGTAGGTGGTGCACTGTCTACTCTTGGCATTGCTGCAGAGTCAGAAGCTGCCATGGATTATGTTCCTGCCATCGCACTTTTTGCAGGTCTGTGGCTGTTTATCTTCTTTCTGCTTCACGCAGATAAGATCGTGGACTTTATCTCCACACCTGTTATGGGCGGTTTTATCAGCGGTATCGCAGTTACCATCATCCTGATGCAGATCCCGAAACTTATGGGAAGTCCTGCAGGATCCGGAGAGCTCCTGGAACTGGCAGAACATATCTTCGCTGCTGCCAAAAATATCAGCTGGCTTTCCCTCTTCATGGGGCTTAGTGCTCTGGTACTGATCCGCACATTTAAAAAGCTGGCGCCGAAATTCCCCATGGCTATCGTTATTATGGCTCTGGGTGTTCTTTCCACCGTTGTTTTTCATGTAGACGAAAAAGGCGTAGTCCTCCTGCAGTCTGTAGAACGTGGACTTCCCTCCCTGGTGATCCCGGATTTCGGAAATGTTGATCTGACCCAGGCGGCAGGCCGCGGTCTTATGGTTGCTGTTGTCATTATGGCAGAAACTCTTCTTGCAGAGAATACCTTTGCGTTCCGCAATGATTATAAGCTGAACGATCGTCAGGAAATCCTAGCCTGTGCCGCCGGAAATATTGCTGCCGCCGCAGTAGGCTGCTGCCCAGTAAACGGCAGTATCTCCCGCACCTCCCTCAATGAACAGTACGATGGAAAATCTCAGGCGGTTTCCATCACTGCCGGGATCACCATGGCTCTGATCCTTCTTTTCGGCACCGGTTTTATCGGATATCTTCCGGTTCCTGTACTGACAGCCATTGTGATCTCTGCTCTGATGGATGTGGTGGAAACCCATCTGGCTGTACGTCTTTTCAAAGTAAGCCGTACAGAATTCTACATCTTCATGGCTGCCGGTTTCAGTGTGCTCTGTCTTGGAACCATTTATGGGGTTATCATTGGTATCCTGCTCTCTTTCGTAGCTGTGATCCTGAAGGCCACCAACCCGCCGCGCTCCTTCCGTGGTATGATCCCTGGAAGAGATTCTTATTTTGATCTGTCCAAAAACCGTTTCGCCTACCCTATTAAGGGCGTTGTGATCTACCGTTTCAGTGAAAACCTGTTTTTTGCAAATATAAAGATTTTTCAGGAAGATATTGAGAACAGCATCCGAAAAGACACCAGGGTAGTGATCGTAGATGCCAGTGCTATCAACAGCATTGATGTCACAGCAGCAGACCGTCTGGATGCCATCTCCGCAAGCCTGAAAAAACGTGGGATCCGTTTTTACCTCACAGAACATTCCACCCAGATCAATGACCAGCTGCGTCAGTTCGGCATCGGTCATATGATCAAGGACGGTATGGTCCGCCGTACCATTCTTGCTGCTCTGCATGACGCAGGGATCGAAGCCCCTTATGAACTGGATGTTCCAAAGGAAGACGAGACAAAGCTTCTGCGCCGCAGTATCGCTTTTCTTCCGGCAGAGGAAGAAAATACCCTAGAAGAGTTCGCCTGGGCTTTTGGTGATGATGCAGTAAAAGAGATCGAAGAATCTGTCCATCACATTATTGAACAGCTGCACCAGATCCCGGATATCCAACGTCTCTCCGAAGAAGGTCTGGAAGAGCTTCTGGATAACTGGCATGGGCTGAGTGTTCTGGATGAGGATGAACTGCTTCGAAGAATTGAATTACATATGGATGAGCTGCCTGAGGAATTAACTTCCGACCGGAAACTGATCCTTCATCTTCTAGAAAAGCGCCGTGGCAAGCTGAAAGAAAAAATCCTTGCCGAGCATCCGGAAGTCCTAGAACGGCTGGAACAGCGCCGGAAAAAGCTGGAAGAACGGCTGGAAAAGCAGAATCCGGAAGCTGTTCAGAAATGGAAGCACTGGAAGGAAGAGCATCTCAAAGACTGATTTCTGCATACATCCCCTTTCCAGGTCCATGATCAGATTGCAGGGTTTCCTGCATATTTCTCACAGATATTGATAAAATCCTGCATCACGGCAGAAGGCCTGCGATCCTTTTTCCAGGCAAGAAGGATCCTGGTCTTCAGCTTCTCTTCTTCAATGATGCGGATCGGAAGATCTGTACAGAGATCTTCCATGGATCTTGGAAAAACGGCGGTTGCAAGACCTTCCTGCACCCAGAGCATGGCGTCTCTGGGATCATCGCAGACACAGAAAATATCCGGCTGGAGATTTTTTTCTCCAAAGGCTTTCATCAGAAATTCTTCGTACCGCCGGTAAATAATGAGAGGGCATTCAGTCAGCTCTTTAAGGCTGATGCCCTCTTTTTTTGTCTCATTTTCCGGGATCTCCGGAGGAAGGACCGCGATCATGGGTTCCTCATTCAGTTCCAGATAATTTAAACCTTCCAGCTTGATAGGTGTACGCACTACCGAAACATCAATGATCCCATCCATCAGATAATTCAGAAGTGTAAAGGTGATCGCATCCCTTACCTCAAAGTTTACATCACAATTTTCCCTGGAAAATCTGGAAATATAAGGCATAATGGTGGTCACTGTGGTTGGCGTGATCCCGATACGTAAAACCTGTTTTTTCCCTGCTTTGGATACTTCCAGTTCTGTGGAACGAACGTAGCTCAAAATGTTCTCTGTCCTGTCATAAAGAAGCTTTCCGGCTTCTGTCAGTGTCACGCCTGCCCTGGTCCGCTCAAAAAGCTTCACCTTCAGCTCTGCTTCCAGCTGCTTGATCTGATAGCTCAGCGGCGGCTGGGACATGTTCAGTCTCCTTGCGGCTTCATTGATGCTTCCTGTTGCTGCGATCTCATGAAAATATTCCAGCTGTCTGATTTCCATATATAAATCCTTCTTTCTTTATCTGATATATAACACAGGCAAAACCCATCTACTGCTTATTGCTTTTCGCTGTCCCACAGAGCACTTTCTTAATTCGGTTAAGAAATACTATATCTGCAATACTTTGTAAATACTATGAATATCTTTCCACCACAATTATCCGAAAAACCATACTTCTATCATCCCACAGATTTTCGTCCCGGGCAATAGCAAAATTATATTATCATACATTAAAAACAATATTATACGTATTATCTCCATAGGAGTATAATAACAGAGGTTTATTATAGAAAAATAAGGAAACGGAGGAAGAAAAAGAAATGCGAACACTTGCAAAATATCTTCAAAACTACAAAAAAGAAAGCGTTCTGGCTCCTTTTTTCAAGTTTCTGGAAGTTGTATTTGATCTGCTGGTGCCTGTCGTCATCGCCCAGATCATCGATGTGGGAATTGCAAATAATGACCACGGCTATATCGTTCAGAAGTTTTTTATCCTGATACTGATGGCTGCTGCAGGACTTGCAGTCAGCATTACTGCACAGTTTTTTGCTGCAAAAGCCAGCGTAGGCTTTGCCACAGAAGTGCGTCAGGCTGTATTTGACCATATCCAGAAGCTTTCCTATACGGAGCTGGACACCCTTGGCACTGACACGCTGATCACCCGTCTTACAGACGATGTCAATCAGGTACAGAACGGAGTAAACATGGGACTCCGTCTTCTTCTTCGAAGCCCGTTTATTGTTCTAGGCTCTATGGTAATGGCTTTTACCATCAATGTGCGCTGTGCACTGATCTTCGCAGTTGCCATTCCGGTACTGTTCCTGGTTGTCTTTGTGATCATGTTTTTAAGTATCCCGCTTTTCAAAAAAGTACAGGGACGTCTGGATTCCGTCACCCGTCTTACCAGAGAAAACCTGACCGGTGTCCGTGTGATCCGTGCATTTTGCCGTGAAGCTGATGCCGTTGCGGAGTTTGACGAAAGCAATCTTGCACTTACCAGACTGAACGAATTTGTCGGAAAAATCTCTGCACTTTTAAATCCTGCAACTTATGTACTGATCAATATCGCAACAGTAATCCTGATCCGGACTGCAGGTGTACAGGTAAACCTCGGAAACATGCAGCAGGGTGAAATAGTTGCTCTTTACAACTATATGGCACAGATGATCGTAGAACTGATCAAGCTTGCGTCCCTGATCATCACCCTGAACAAATCCATGGCCTGTGCGGATCGCGTTGCCGGAATCCTGAAAGTCGATTCCACCATGACTTACCCGGACAAAGCTTCCTTACCGACTGTGGAAAGCAGTGACTATGCAGTCGCTTTTGACCATGTGAGTTTCTCCTATGCAGGAACCGGCGCACCTAGCCTTTCTGATATCACTTTTTCCGCAAAAAAAGGCTCTACGATCGGAATCATCGGCGGTACCGGAAGCGGTAAATCCACTCTTGTGGATCTGATCGCCCGTTTCTACGACGCAACCTCCGGAGTCATTACCCTCGACGGTCAGAATGTACAGACCTATTCCAGGCAGGAACTCAGGGAAAAAATCGGCGTAGTTCCTCAAAAAGCAGCACTTTTCCAGGGAACCATCCGCGATAACTTAAGCTGGGGACGTGAAGATGCCACGGACGAAGAAATGTGGGAAGCACTTACCACCGCTCAGGCTCGTGAAATCGTAGAGAAAAAGGACGGTCAGCTGGATTTCCGTCTGGAACAGAACGGCCGGAATCTTTCCGGTGGCCAGCGTCAGAGACTTACCATTGCCCGCGCCCTTGTGAAAAAACCAGAGATCCTGATCCTGGATGACAGTGCCAGTGCTCTTGACTTTGCCACAGATGCGGCACTTCGGAAATCCCTTCACCAGCTTGGTGGAAAAACAACCACCTTCCTGGTATCCCAGAGAGCCGCCAGCATCCGCCAGGCCGATCTGATCCTGGTACTGGATGACGGTCAGCTTTCCGGAAAAGGAACCCATCAGGAGCTGATCTCTACCTGTGAAACCTACCGTGAGATCTTTTTCTCACAGTTCCCGGAAGAGCGTACCAAATATGAAAAAGCGACTGGAAAGGAGGTCCTGGCATGAGTAAAACAGATACAACCGCCAAAAGCAAAAACAGCATGGCAACCTTTTTCAAGGTACTACGTTTCATTGGAAAATACCGTTTTCTTCTCGTATTAAGTGTGATCCTGGCAGCAGTCACTGTAATTTTGCAGCTGTATGTCCCCGTACTTTTTGGTTATGCCATTGATGAGGTCGTTGCTGCCCACGAAGTTGATTTTACAAGAATGGGATTCTATCTTTCCCGTATTCTTGTCATGATCGTATTTTCCGGCATTGCCACCTGGATCATGAGTGTCATCAACAACCGTATGACCTACCGCACAGTACAGGATATCCGTGCAAGATCCATCCGCCATATCCAGAAGCTTCCTCTGTCCTACCTGGACGGACACAGCACCGGTGATATCATCAGCCGTGTCATCGCAGATACGGATATTCTTTCCGATGGTATGCTCCTTGGATTTACACAGCTGTTTTCCGGTGTCATCACCATCATCGGAACCCTGCTCTTCATGTTCTCCAAAAATGTGTGGATCACTCTGATGATCATTGTCCTGACACCTGTAAGCTTTTTTGTGGCGAAATTCATCTCCTCCCATTCCTTCCAGATGTTCCGTGCGCAGAGTGATGCCCGTGGACGTCAGACTGCACTGATCGAGGAAATGATCGGAAATCAAAAAGTGGTTCAGGCCTTTGGTTACGAAAATCGTTCTTCCGAACGTTTTGCTGCGATCAATGAAGAACTCCGTGATGCTAGCCAGAAGGCTGTTTTTTACAGCAGCCTCACCAACCCGTCCACACGATGTGTCAACAACATCATTTACGCAGGTGTAGCTCTTGCAGGTGCCTTTCTGATCCCGGGCGGTCATCTGACTGTCGGTGGACTTTCCGTACTGCTGGCTTATGCAAACCAGTATATGAAGCCCTTCAACGATATCAGCTCCGTGATCACAGAGCTTCAGAACGCTCTGGCCTGCGCTACCAGGATCTTTGATCTTCTGGAGGAAGAGCCGGAAAGCCCGGATCCATCCGGAACTCTTGTCGATGTAAAAGGTGCAGTGGATATCCGGAATGTTTCCTTCCGCTACGAAGCGGACAAACCTCTCATTAAAAACTTTAATCTTCATACAGAACCAGGCAGACGTATTGCCATCGTAGGCCCTACCGGTTGTGGCAAGACAACTTTTATCAACCTGCTGATGCGGTTCTATGACGTCACCGGTGGAAGTATTTCCGTAGACGGAACCCCCATCACCGATATTTCCAGACATGCCCTCCGCGAAAGCTATGGCATGGTTCTCCAGGATACCTGGATCAAGCATGGAACTGTCCGTGACAACATCTGTATCGGAAAGCCAGATGCATCCGATGAGGAAGTGATCCAGGCAGCTAAAATGTCCCACAGCTGGGAATTTATCCGCCGTCTTCCAAATGGCCTGGATACCATTCTTTATGAAGACAGCTTAAGCCAGGGACAAAAGCAGCTTCTCTGCATCACCCGTGTCATGCTGTGTCTGCCGCCGATGCTGATCCTTGACGAGGCAACCTCCAGTATTGATACCCGAACAGAAATGCTGATCCAGGAGGCCTTTGACCGGATGATGCAGGGACGAACAAGCTTTATCGTTGCACACCGTCTTTCTACCATCCGCAATGCAGATGAGATTCTTGTCATGAAAGACGGAAGCATCATCGAACAGGGAAGCCATGAAGAGCTTATGGCAAAAGGCGGATTCTATCAGAATCTTTATAACAGCCAGTTTGTGAAGGTTTCTGAATAATATAAGCTGATTTTAACCGAATCAGGCAACTGGCTAAATGCGGATCGCAAATATCCGCCTGACTTAAAGTTCTCCGGAACACAGATTTTCTGTACCGGAGAATTTTTTTTACTGTTTCAACGATATAAAAAAATAAACATCTCCATATGATATCAATTTTGATATCCAGGATGATGTCTATTTTTATAAAACTATATTCAGATCTTTTTATATTTTGTCCGAAGAAGCCATTTCTGATCGATCACTTTCAGTTCTTCTCCAAAACGGATGTGAAGCCTTACAGAACCCGGAAGCTGCTCTACATGCTCAATATTTCCGGTTCCAAATTTCGGATGACTGACATCCTCTCCGATCTCATAGCGTACAATACTGTTCTGAGTACTCCTGTGCTGCTGCTCTCTTCTGTAAGTATCCCGCACCGTTACAGTACGGTCATGGATCGGGCTTCGGAGTTTTTTCTCATAGTTGTGTTTCATCAGAGCTTCCCCTGCCTTATAATATGGCGTTGGTGCCGCACCAGTCAAGGAACAGCAGTATTTCCAGGCACTTCCGTGGGTTCCGTGCTGCCACTGATACTCTGAGGGAATGTGAAAATTATACTGCATATAGTGAGCATATTCATGTTTGTAAAGATCCAGTCGGTCTTCTTTTTTCAGAGGATTTTTTACCGCATAGCCGATAAACAGCAGAGAAAAATGGAAATGCTCTTTTTCGTGGCAGTTGCCTCTTGTATAAGATCCCAGCAGATCCGGCTCCATGCCAAAAGTTATAGGGATCTTTGCTCCGTTAAGATGAAATTTTTTATCGAATTCTGCATAGAGACTTCGGATCTGAGCTGTAAGTATTGGAATTTCTTTCTGTAGGGCCTGTGAAAGTGTCTGATCGATCATTGTATCTGCAACTCCTTATCGTCACCTTTTGCAAATTTATAAAATGAACAATCGCTACTATATCATTTTTCGGAAAAAATGTAAACACCTGAAAAAAATTACTGTTCCAGTTCTTTCCTCACATCCGGGAACATTTCCACACAACGTTTCAGGATTCCCTGCATGTAGGCAATGGCAATTCCGTAATTGGTGATAGGAATCTCCTGATCCAATGCACATTTCTGACGGTAACGCATTTCTCTCTCATTAAGCATACATCCGCCACAATGCACGATCAGACTGTACTTCGTCACATCCTCCGGGAAATCTCTTCCGGAAGAATACTCAAATTCCAGCTCTTTCCCCGTATAATTACGGATCCAGCGTGGAAGCTTGACTGTTCCGATATCATCACACTGCCTGTGGTGGGTACATCCCTCTGAGATCAGGATCTTGTCACCGTCTTTCAGCCGGTCCAGTGCTGCTGCCCCAGCTGCCGCTGTCTTTAGATTTCCTTTAAATCTGGCAAACAGAATAGAGAATGAAGTAAGCCAGATGTCTTCTGGAGTTTCTTCACTGACTCTGGCAAAGACCTGGCTGTCTGTGATCACAAGCTTTGGTTTTTTCCCCAAGGTTTCCAGTGTATTGGAAAGCTCATCCTCTTTGATCACGATGGCTGCTGCTCCGGCTTCCAGCACATCACGGATCGTCTGCTGCTGCGGAAGGATCAGACGCCCTTTTGGTGCAGCTTTATCTATGGGAACTACAAGAATCGCAAAATCTGATGGTTCAAGGAGATCCCCTACCAGACACAATTTCAGTTCATCCGTTACTGCCAACGAAGCGATCTTTTCTTTCAATTCGTAGATATTCTGACCGGTGGCGGCGCTGGCATAAATAGATTGCTCTGTGTTCTGGTTTTCATGATCCTGTTTCTGGCTGACACTGCTCTCTTTGACCGCACCCGCATGGGTATTCCGGTTTAAGTTATTATCTGAAGAAAGCCGGTTCCCATCTTTTGTTTTCAGCAGATCTGCCTTGTTATAAACAACCAGATATGGAATCTCCTTCTCTTTAAAAATATGGATCAATTCTTCATCCACACTGGTTTTTCCCACAGTGGCATCTACTACAAGAACTGCTACATCCACTCTGTTCAACACCTGTTTCGCCTTGCGGACGCGAAGTTCTCCAAGATGTCCTTCATCATCAATACCTGGTGTATCTATGATTACCACCGGGCCCATAGGAAGTAGTTCCATGGCCTTACTTACCGGATCTGTAGTAGTTCCCTTTACATCGGATACCACAGCCAGCTCCTGGCCTGTCACCTTATTTACGATACTGGATTTTCCTGCATTTCTTCTGCCAAAAAAACCGATATGTACACGGTCTGCTGACGGTGTTTCATTCATTCCCATAATTTATCCTCTTTTCTTTCAGCATCAGACAGGTCCTCATCCATTCCTGTTCCTATCAACCTGCTTCTTTTTGATTTTTCAAAAGCCGGACATTCCTTCCACTCTTATATCATAGTGTAGTATCTCTTTCAGCATTTCTTTTCTTTTATCCAACTGTGTGGGACGTGTCATATTGAAATCATAAAGTCGATCCAGCTTTTTGATCTGATCCTGGATGATCTCATCATCATTAGGAAGATATAGCTCTCCTGTATGCATTTTTTCTCATTGAGCGCATGTCAGCACCTCCTTTTTTGCGTTTTTACAAAAATGATATTTTTTATGTTATCATATCCTATATTCACCTACAAGCATGTATTTTCTGAATAATCCGAGGCTTTTTCGTGAATCTGTTATGTTTATATATAATCTGCAGATTTATCTTCTGTCAACAGATTTCTGTATTTTTGCTATTCACAAAATCTTCCACCCTGTCGGATCACTTTATTTTTCTGCTCCGTTTCCAATTCTTCATCGGTAAAGATCAACTGGTACTCACTGACATCATTATATTTTATGAGATTTTTTTTGCCAAACTTGGTATGGTCCGCCAGAAGATAGCTTTCCTCTGCATTGGCATACACGCAGCGTTTCACAGCTGCTTCGATCTCTCTAGTGGCCGATGCTCCAAAAGAGGCATCTACTGCACTGGCTCCAAAAAAAGCTTTGTCATAATGAAATCTGGATATATTTTTATTTTGTTATTTATGTGCTATTTTATGTACAGAAACACCTATACTCATCTTTTACAGAAAGGATCTCGAATATGAAACTATTATCTTCATTTAAGCCACAGGCTGTTTTCAGCGATATTGATGGCACTTTACTAACCTCAAAACATGTGGTATCTCCGCTGACTAGTTCCGCCATTCATACTTTGACAGATCAGGGCGTTCTATTTACTATTTCTTCAGCACGAAGCCCTTCCAGCATCCGTCCTATTATTAAAAAAAATGATTTCCATTGTTGTACCATTGCATTCAGTGGTGCACTAATCCTGGATGAAGATCAAAATATCCTTTACGAAAAAGGAATAAGCATTTCCGACGCTTCCAAAATCATTGATGTGATCGAAAAAAAATGTCCTCACGTAACCTGGAATGTTTTTACCTCAGAAGACTGGATCGTAAAAGACCGGACAGACCCTCATGTGATCCATGAAGAAACGGTTGTGGAAACTACCTCTATAGAGGGATCCCTTCAGTCTCTCTCAGATACGCTTATGGTAGATAAAATCCTGTGTATGTGCGATTCTGAATATATGTCACCGTCAGAAACACTTCTTCGCAAATATTTTCCGGAATTATCTATTGCAAGATCTTCCGATTCTCTTCTGGAGATCATGGCTGGCGGCATAAACAAAGCGGAAGCTGTAAAATATCTTTGTGAGCTTCGAAAAATCCCTCTTACCAGTACTATTGCATTCGGAGATAATTATAATGATCTGGAAATGCTGGAGGCAGTAGGATGTGGAGTTTTGATGGGAAATGCACCTTCTGAGCTGCAAAAACATTTCTCTTTTGTAACAAAGAGTAATGATCAGGACGGGATTTTTCAGGCCTTTAAAGAATTGGGAGTTCTGAATTAAAGAATATTTATAACAAATAGAAAGTCTCTTCCAGAAGATAATTTTTTATCTGTACCTGTGAAAGAGACTTTCTGTATTTCAGTAGATATTATTTATTTCAGTGCCGTTCCGGCTTTAAAAGCATCGCCGACTTTTTCGCCAAGACGGATATATGCATTGTTGAACGGATCAAAAGTGATCGGTGCTGCTTTTGCAACATCTACGTTTCCATTTTCATCCAGAACGCTCTCATCCACGCTGACATTTACGATCTCACCGATCAGCCGGCAGGTGTCTTTATCATAGCTTTTCAGCTTACATTCTATACAGATTGGAAGCTCTTTGATAATAGGTGCATCTACTTTTTCAGATTTTTCTGCTGTAAATCCGGCTTTTACAAATTTATCCGGCTCTTTGTTTCCGGAAACAATTCCTACATAGTCGCAGGCTGTCATATGCTCCACATCTGCCATACTTACTGCAAAAGCGCCTTTTTTCAGGATGTTTTCAGTTGTTTTATGATTTTCACTGACACAGATGGAAATTTCCTTATCATCGCTGATTCCTCCCCAGGCTGCATTCATAACATCTGGTTTTCCATCCTCACCATATGTAGCGATCATTAATACCGGCTGTGGATAAGTGTAAGGCTTTGCTCCGAAATCTTTTCTCATGATCTTTCACTCCTTTATTGTATTGCCGTTACTTTTTATAAATTGACGTACAAGCTGCAGACCTCCCAGCGGAACACAGAATTTATCTCTGTGCTGACTGCATTGCTGATACGTTTCTTCCAGATCAAACCACTGTACCTCTTCTACTTCTTCCTTTTGAAGTGTAAGATGATCGATCTCTACCGGGTGATCGTAGATATAAACAAAAGCGATTTCTTCATCCCGGAATATTTTTCCATGAAATTCTCTGGCAAAAGATATGGGGAATTTTCCTGCAAACTGCAGATCAGCTGATTCCGCATGGATTCCCAGTTCTTCTTTCAGTTCCCGTAATGCCGATTCCATTGGTTCATCTCCCGCCTGTATGTGACCTGCAGATGAAGTATCAAATTTTCCAGGAAAGGAGTCCTTGTTTCTGGATCTTTTCTGAAGAAGGGTCTCTGTTTTTTCATTCCTCCGACGGATGATCCAGATATGAGCAGTACGATGAGGGATTCCTTCTGCGTGAGCAATACTCCGTTCTACGATCTTTCCAGTGGGATTTCCGTTTTCATCTATGATATCAAATAATTCCATTTTTCTGCTTCTTTCTCATAAATTATTCTTTCTTAACCAAACCAATTTCATTCTAGCATGATTTCGAAATAGTTTCCAGTCTGTTATCAGAAAACATTCTATAGGGGATTACTTGATTCGGTCAAATATTACGATATATATAACGGATATTTATACAAACATATAAAAAGTGCCTGTGAACAATTCCTTGTTTACAGGCATAAAAAAACTCCCCCTGTTGGACTCGAACCAACGACACTGCGGTTAACAGCCGCATGCTCTACCGACTGAGCTAAGGAGGAATATTTAATTTAAGGATTATACCTTAAAAACTACATACATGCCTGTTGATCGTTAATCAAACTCTTTGAATCAATTCTAACCTGCGTACCGATACTCCAGCGGTGGTCATCTCACGACTCCGTCGTTCGATGTCATTTGCTTCGCAAATGTTCAGTCTGTACCATAAATGGTTCTCCACAAGCAAGCTTGTTCCGCCCCATTTCTGTTACATCCTGCCCGCTTCCTCGGCTGGTTGGTCAAGCCCTCACCCGATTAGTAACAGTCAGCTCC